>Ga0207647_10000279_pt1 | contig 41622 bp, 43 predicted proteins | sample KBSCornC2_FD_184295 | JGI IMG/M metagenome (GOLD analysis project Ga0207647, IMG submission 184295) | Corn rhizosphere microbial communities from Kellogg Biological Station, Michigan, USA - C2 (SPAdes) (version 2) | ecosystem: Host-associated > Plants > Roots > Rhizosphere ... | reverse complement strand
TTGGTGCCGCACTCGATTACTACAGCTTTTGGATGAAGTGCAATTACATCCTGCCGAAAACGAAGCAGCATTTGTGGTGATGTTTGCCCACTGATGCCCCTGTCAACATAATGATTGTTTTTAAAAAACGCGGGTGAATTGTTGATCCAGAAATCGGTAATGGAATTCCCCATAAATACAACCCTGTCTTTCGGCGCCGGCAAGCTTTTCAGTTTTGCATTGTCGGGTTGATATCTCTGCAAATTGGGCCAGTCCTGGGCCTGGGCAAAACAAACAATTAGGACGCAAGAAAGGGTGAAGCTCAGTGCTTTTTTATAAGTTTTTGTTTTCATAACGCAGGGCACAAATTAACGGATAATGACTTAAGAAATGCAATTATTGTTTTTCATTGCAATTGAAAGAAGTTTTTGGTTATTCTTTCACAAGCCTTGATTTGAGAAGAAGAATTTTTCCGTTTGTGCGGCTTTTTCTACAAAACGCAAGGGCTGAAGCTTTGGAAAAATGATCGATGAAATATTTGCAAACTATTTAGGAAAGAACTGAGTTTGTTTTGGCTTGAATAATTTTCTCTCCTATTTTTGCTGCCCCAACAGAATAAGGATCGGTAGTTCAGTTGGTTAGAATGCCGCCCTGTCACGGCGGAGGTCGCGGGTTCGAGTCCCGTCCGGTCCGCTTAAGCCCCTGATAATCAGGGGCTTTTAATTTTAGTGTAAAACAGAATGTAAAACGTTTAAACTTTGAAGTCTTTACACACGAAATATTTCGGTTACTTCTTTCCTGAGTTCATCTTTCCAATTCCCTGATAAATGAATGTAGATTACACCGTTGTAATCTTGATGGCTTTTCCACGCCTTGTTCCAATAATACTATCACATTTTCTCTTCCAAGTTTGCCAATGAAAAATGCAGTCTCAAATACTACATTCTGACTTGCCCTATCGCTTAATTCCTGTTTCTCTTTTGACTTTCCGACATCATCCGCAGTCCAAAGAAATACAGCGAAATCAACTGTAGCATAATCTTCGAATTTTTCGATGATGGTGCGCCCCATATTGTTCTACTCATTTTTTAAAGTTGGTCTTTACGCCGGAGAGTTTCTTTGGAAGCAACATTTCCAACGATTACATGACTTTAGTCTTACCGCTTCTGTTTTCCGGGAAAGTAAGCGAGATGAAAAGTAATAGGGATTTAATGGGCCAGTGTTTTAAACTTAGAAACGAAATTGTCCATGGGAACGCCCTGATGAACTTTTTGCAAGAGGCACAACATAATGTTGAAAAAGATAAAAAGGGAATGGATGAATTATACTTCAATTTGAAAAACCTGATCATTAAGGTGTTTTACTATTATATAAATAAAGGGCTGTACCTAAATGCCAATACTCAGAAGATCAACCATGAATTAATTTTCACTTTTTTGCCTCAGGGTATTCATTAAGGTAAACTCATGAACGAGAGGAAAGCTTTTAACCTTTGCTATCTTTATTATCCTTTAACTATTCTCTTTTGGGATCATGCAACAGGTTGGCCACTTGAGCCATAACCTGATTCTGTATTCCTGATACCGCACCCTTTTGCTTTATTGAAGAAGTTAGCGCCTGAAAAGTGGATAGAAACTCGCTGCAGTTGTTGAACTACTGATTGTTCTTTAAAATTTATAATTTTCATGGATGTCTCAATTTTATAAATATTTGAGACATTACAATCCAATAAATGTCCTGGTCTCTTTACAACGGAAACCCTGCGCGAAGCCGTTGAAGAGCAACTCATGGCACTTGGGCTCCCGCCTGGAACAGTGTCGGTAGATGCGGCACCTGTACCTGTCGACTTTCCGGATACTGATCCTCAGACACTGTATGTGCGCTACCCATCCCTGTATCCACCCCATCGTTATATAGCAGAGGAAGTAAAAATTGAGGTCAGTGTGCGATCCTTGCTAACGCCCTTTCTTACAGTACCGATTCAATCCCTGCTCAATGAATACTTCCCTCAACCCGTTTATGGAGAAACACCCTTTCCCGTCACGGCTGTCGAACCTCATAAGACATTTTTGGAAAAGCTCTTCTTGTTACACGAGGAGTTTCATCCACTCTTTTGTTGCGCAAGGCATACCTTACCGGGTTTTTGTTTGGGATAATTATTCAGCTTCATGGCAACAAGCAAAGCCGGAAAGTCAATGGGATTCTATTGTTAAATTCATGTACGGCGAAACCAACAATATATTGTGGATTTATACGGATGATGCAGACGGGGAATCAAAAATCAAGATTCAGTATTGATCTGCTTGATGGTTTGGTGCAGCGGCTAATTCACAATACTTAATTTCCCTTACAGACCGTGCTAATTAAATTGGGCTGATTTGCCGGTCATTGCCTGCCCGGCGATTCAGCTCTCCCTCTTTGGGATAAGTGCCACCTTGCTGCGGAGCTTGCGCCGGGTGTCCTTTTGTAATTTGATATGACCGAGCGACAAAAAGCGGGTTATACGTTTTCAATTTGTACTAACCAAATTTCATAATTTAAACGTATAACTTACACGCCATGTACAATCTTCCTTACTTCAAAGAAAAAGACCAGCAAGTTGTTCTTGATTTTATTCATCAGCATCCTTTTGCATTTATTGCGGGTTGTGATGAAAACAATAAACCTGTAGCTTCCCAAATTCCTGTTTTCATTGAAGAAAGAAATGGGAAGTTGTATCTGTCAGGTCATATTATGAAGTCAACAGACCATCACAAAGCATTTGAAAAAAATCCCAGTGTACTTTGCGTTTTTGCAGGTCATCACACTTATGTTAGTGCAACATGGTACAGCAATCCGCACCAGGCTTCTACTTGGAATTACATGTCCGTACATGTACAAGGTCAACTTCGTTTTTTAAATGAAGGGCAATTGATTGATGTATTGAAGAAAACAAGTTTGCATTTTGAAAATGGTGATAAAAATTCTTCAACTGTGTTCGATAATTTACCTGAAGATTATTGTAATCGTTTGATGAAAGCTATTGTTGCTTTTGAAGTGGAAGTAGAAAAAATTGACAATGTTTTTAAACTGAGTCAAAACCGGGATGAAGAAAGTTACCAGCACATCATCAACAAGCTGAAAGATCTGGATGAAGATGGTAAAGTGATTGCACAAGAAATGCAAAAAAGGTCAGGGGAATTATTTCACTCCTGATCAACTATTTTTCTCTTCAATTTTTTCCGCGAGTCGTTCATCATCAATACCATCAGGAATAAAAAATATGATCGGCGGAATTAAAAAAACGGCATACGCAAAATACACGTTGACATAAGCTAAGGGAATGGCAAACAAATAAGCGATTGCTCCGATAATGCTTTTTGTTTTTGCTTTCAAAGAAACCCATCTTACTTTCTCCGTTATTTCTTTGTCTTGATCGGTGTGAACTAAATTTTTTTTGAGAGTATAAATTCGCATGATGGCAAAGCTTACAGTTGTTAGTAGCAAAATACCGCCATACAAAGCGGCTGAGTCAGGCACGGTTGGATTTGCACTTACCAATGCAGTTCCCAATGGAATGAGACTCGTCCAAAATAAAAAAAGCAGGTTTTGAAGTAGTAAAGATTCATCTGTTTTCTTAAGAAGATGAAACATGTGATGGTGATTGATCCAAAAAATTCCAATCATCATAAAACTGAATGCATATGCAAAAAGATAGGGAAGAATCGTATGCAGATTATGTTTAAACAGCCAAACCGAATTTGACTGCCTATTAATGTCGGGGATTTTAATAGACAGTACCATTATAGTAATGATAATGGACATCACTCCATCACTAAAAGTTTCTACCCGGCTGGTTCCTATTTTCATTTTAACGTCGCTTGACTCAACCAATAAAATATCAAGCCAGTTCGGCAACAAAGCGAGTGGTATAATTTTTACAACCCTCTAAAAAATGTTATGCGAAACTGGTTAAGGGTTTTAATTGCGGGTTATGGAGCGAAAAAGTTAGGAGGAGGTTGCTTAAGTACCGTTGTAATTTTTCTCATTCTGTATTGGTTGATGGGTCAACACTGCTGATGCAGGCTTGATTGTTAAGAGTTTTAAATTTTTCAGAAAAAGGCGGAGCCAAAAGCTCTACAACAATAGGTATCTGAACAGATAATATTTATTTTCTGTCTCTGTTCTAAAATAAAACTTCAAAATTAAAAATGGCAATGCGTTTGAGATGAATAAAATAAACGCGGTTATGAAAAAGATAATATTCTGCGGCGGGATTTTATTTTTATCGTCTATAACAGTGCAATCGCAGATCACACAAAAGAAAAGCCCGGGAAAAGCCACCACAAAAAATTCCCACAATAAAACTCAAAAGCATATTTTGCCGGATAAATCAAGCACGATCATACTGTCTTCGACAAATAAGTACAATGCAAAAGCAAACACTGCTTCTGACGTGTCCAACTTAACCATTTCAGATCCTATTATAACATCGCTAATGGCAAGAGCAAACGGTGCGGGACCAAAAATTAATAAGTCGGGAATAGTCGGAATGCCAAAATCAGCATACGGTTTTGCAAACGGACACATCACATTGATAACAACGGGTGCGACAACTTCGGGCACTCAAACAGGCAGTGGTGTTGTTGGAACGGGAACAAGTTTAGGAACATTTGGAAGTGCCGGCCCTGCGTTAGAAGTCAACGGTAAAAGTCCTTATGCGGGAATAAATATGTGGGGGAATGCGATGAACTTACATCTGCTTAAAACAGATTCAGCTTCCAGTGTTTCAACGCATAAAAAAAGACGGAAGAATTGATAACAAATTCGATCAAACGAAGAACCGACTATTTCTGTTCGGGTTTTGTTGTCTGCAACAACCTTTGGTTAATTACTTGTTGCAAAATATTCTTCGGTAAAGCTCCTTTTTGAACCATCGGACTTCCCTTGACTGGAATAAATAGCAGTGTTGGGATACTTTGAATGCCGAAAAGAGAAGACAGTTCCATTTCTTTGTCTGTATCAATTTTATAAACAACAATTTTATCCTTGTATTCATCAGACAGCTCTTCCAAAAGAGGTGCAATTGCCTTACATGGGCCGCACCAGTCGGCATAAAAATCCACAATTGCAGGCAATTCGCCTTTGTAGTTCCATTCCTGCTCTGTTTCGTAATTAAATACCTTGTCTTTAAAGTCCTGTGCGGTTAACTGTGTAGTTGCCATTTAATAAACATGTCAAACAAAGTGCCACTAAGTTCGTTCCGCTGGTGGTAGTTCAACACATTGTCAAAATGCCTTATTTTACGATGGTTCCACCGTGATTCTACTTATCAATTTTCAAGAATTTTACCGATTGCTTTTTTGGATGCGCCCATCTACTTTAGTGCTGTTAACTGATCCAGAAACCCAATAAAAATGAAAAGCCATGCCACGTCAAAATTATCTCTCTCGTGAGTCCTTTGTTGAAGCCTCGGAATTGCAGGCAAAAGAAAGTGTACTGTCGGTTCCGGTATTTGCAACTAACATTCAATTGGTTCATCATAACGAGATGTTGCAATCATTCCGGTTCAATTATCATTTTCCAAAAAGAGAAAGCGAGTTTATTATTGATGTTTCGGTTTTGCCATTAAATACTCAATACACAAGGATCAGTTTACATGGCACCCACAGCAATGGTGAAGCATTTGAAACTGATGCGGACATGGCGATCGCTTTACACGATTTTGAATCAGCAATTGAAGCAACACTAAAAGGTGATGTTTCACTTTATAAACCTTATGAACCAAAAGAAAAAAATTCGAAGAAGTTTATTCAATTTGCAACAACAGTTGCAACCTCGGTCGGTCTTTTCTTTTTAAAAAAGAAGCTTTCCTGATTACGGTCTATGCCAAACGCCAGGCCCGGTAGTTTCTACCGGGTTTTTTATTTATAGAAACTTGAGGTAACACTATTTTTGTTTGTATGAAACTTACAATTTATCAGGTTGATGCCTTTGCTGAAAAAGTTTTTGAAGGAAACCCGGCGGCTGTTGTACCATTAGAAGAATGGCTTGAAGATGATTTGATGCAAAAGATTGCAATGGAAAACAATTTGAGTGAGACAGCTTTTTTTGTGAAAACAGACACGGGGTTTCATCTCCGCTGGTTTACTCCAGAATATGAAATTGATCTATGTGGACATGCAACCCTGGCTTCTGCTTATGTTATTAAAAACTTTGTTGAGCCTCATTTGGCAAAAATTAATTTCACCACTGAAAAGGCCGGCATTTTAAAGGCAATGGCAAAGGATGGCATGTATACTCTGGATTTTCCTTCACGCATGCCGCGGTCTTGCGATGCTCCTGAATTGCTTCTAAAAAGTTTGAACGTTTTAACAGCGGTTGAAATATTAAAGTCGAGAGATTATTTTGTTGTGCTTCCAAATGAAGAGGCAGTAATGAATTGCGAACCGGATTTTACGTTGATGAAAGAACTGGATGCACTTGGTGTAATTGTTACAGCAAAAGGACAATCGGTTGATGTGGTGTCAAGATGTTTTTATCCCGGCTTGGGCGTTCAGGAAGATCCTGTTACAGGTTCGGCGCATTGTAATGTGGTTCCCTACTGGAGTGAAAAACTGGGAAAGACCAGATTATATTGCAAGCAGCTTTCTCAACGTGGCGGCGATTTGCATTGCGAGTTGGAGGGAGACAGGGTTTTAATGAGCGGCAAATGTATTTTGTATATGCAGGGAGAAATTGATGTATGAATTTGACACCATTACAGGAACGAAGATTGCAACAGGTAAAAGATGAAATTGTTTTTCTTGAAAAGCAAACAAAGAAAAAGGGTATCGGCTTTGCAATTTGGTTTTCATTGGGCTGCATAATTTTCGGAAATCTCGTCGTCTATCTTATTGGGTTTTTAATACTTCATAAATCTTTATCGGCTTATTTACACAATTACGCTTGGCCAGATCTTTTGCGTAGTTGGCTTATTTGGCTTTTGGCTACTTATTTCTTCATTGTTCGTGGAAACCACCAGGCCCTCAAATTAAGAAGAAAAGAGTTGGAACAATTACACAGGAAGTATGGCTTAAGTGAGGAAAAAAGTTTGTAATTCATAAGGGAGCACACAAATTCTTTTTTTTAGATTCTCTATTGAATTTTCGTAAAATTGTTTTAGAAAACTCAGGTTAATATCATCCGATATTCTGTAATCTTTCCATTACAGATTGCTTGTAGAGTCGTCCAATAGGAATTTCGCTTTGTCCCAGCTGTACAGAAAGCGCATTGTAGCCGCAAACCTTCCCTATTGAAACCAAATAAGAACGGTGTACCCGCATAAATTTATGTTCTGACAAAAGGTTTTCAACGGCGCTGATTGATCGCTTTACCAGAAAATGCCTGCCACCGGAAAGAAAAACCTTTACATAATCTTTCCAACTTTCGATATACTCAATGTCGTTTACAAAAATCTTCTTCATATCTCTGTCTACCCTCAAATAAATAAAACCCGCCGAGTCACGGCTTTCGTTCGCTGCTATTGCAGGTATTTGGTGGCCTATCAACCGGTTTAGTTTAGTAATAGCTTTGAAAAAACGTTCAAAGGAAACAGGCTTAATAAGATAATCTACCGCATCTAATTCAAATCCTTCCACAGCATAATCCCTGTAGGCCGTAACAAAAACGACTTTTGGCGGATTGGTAAGATTTTTTAAAAATTCTGTACCGATGATCCGGGGCATCTTGATGTCCAGGAAAATAACATCAACTGCTTTTTGCTGCAACACATTGAGTGCTTCAATTGCGTTGGTGCACTGGCCTGCTATTTCCAATCCATTGATAGATGAAACATAATTTGCCAGCACCTTTAATGCAGGTGGCTCATCATCTATTAGCAAACAACGCAGTTTCATGTGGAAAAGTTTGATTAGGGGCAGACAGAACCGGAGTTAATACGTGAACTGGCGCGCCACCGGTTAAATTAACCATTAACGAAACCACAAAAAAGTCTCCCTCGTCATTTATTTTCAGATCGTGTTTTCCGGGATAAATAAAATGGAGACGTTTTTTTACGTTATTGATCCCAATGCCATTGTGGTTATATAGCCTGTATTCATTTTTGCTATTTGTGATCTTACATTTTAGAATATCATTTGCTACCGATATATCTACCCCCAACCATGCTTTTTCGATTTGTTCTGAGGTGCCATGCTTAAAAGCATTTTCCAAGAAAGGAAGCATTAGTAATGGAGATATAAACTTGTCTTTAATATCACCCTCCACGCTCCATGATATTTCTATTTTATTTCCATATCGTTCTCTTTCCAGGCCAATATAATTTTTCATGATCTCCACCTCTTTTTCCAGCCTCACTTCTTCCGTTTTACACTCATACAGCATGTAGCTCAATAACGAAGAAAGTTTCAAAATAAGTCCCGGTGTTTTTGGCGATTGGTCTAAAGAAAAAGAATAGATATTGTTCAGTGTATTGAACAAAAAATGTGGATGTATCTGTGCTTTCAATAATTGAAGCTCCGCGGTTGTTCTTTCCCGTTGAACATGCATCCAGTCCCTCTGCTTAATGGTCCATAATTTAAAAAAATTTATCACCATTGCACTGCCTGCGGAGGTTGTCATGCAAAGGTAACTTGAAGGCAGAGGCATGATTCCCGGTTGCCGATAGATATTTTTCAACTCCAGAACCTCTTGTAAAGGGACATATACATAGAACCTATAGGCACCATTAATAAACAATCCTGCTACTCCCCAGATTAATATAAGCAGGAAGAACTGCCATACTTTGCCTTTCAGCAAAAGCCGTGGAATGGCCCCATATACTAGCGGATAGCCAAACAAAATGAATACAGGTGTCCACACTATCATGCTGAATATCTGGCGGGGAAAAGAAAAACCGGAGCCTGTAATTATCCAGAAACTAGCCCATGCTATTATATGAAATGACCAATAAGATATATGCCGCCATACCCGGTAGCGGGGTGAAAAAACAAACTCATTGTAAAGAAAGGAGTTCAATTTCATTCAATACAAATTAAGCATTTAGGCTGAATCGTTATTGCGACAAAGAAGATAAATAGACCAAACGCAGTTTATTCAGACAAACAACTTTTTTACCTGCTAAAAACCATCCGGCCTGTTTGTCTGCTTTATTACCGGAAAACCTATAAGTTCAGCGATTAAAATTTATTGAAACCCCCGCTGTTTTTATTTTGCTGTCGCTCTGCAAAAAAGTATCCAATTCTGCTGAATACAACCCGCATTAGCATGCGTTTTATTCTTCCATTTTTTAAAAACAGGAAATGAAAATTTCTTTTAGCAGTGTTATGCACTGTGTGGGAAATCAATGGGTGTTTCGTTGGCCAACTTTCTGTTCTCGCAACTCAATCACTTAAAAATTGCGACAACAATGTTCGTCATCTTAACCAGGTTGAAAATATGGAAGGAAACAGACTAACGATAACACAACAATCATTTACAAAACCTAAAACAATTATTATGAACTACTTTGTCAAAAAAACCTGGCTCGTGCTTTTTAGCTGTATGTTTTTTATGCTTGCTTGTCACAAAGAAATGTCGACTAAAAGTATCAAAACTCAGGACGAAGATGTAGCCGTAAAAAGCGATGAAGCACACGGTCATTTAAAGCAAACTAAAACTTACTCTTCCGATGTTGTGAAAAAGTGGTTGGCACTTCAAGTGCCGCTTTTATATTCTCCGCCCACGCCCTACGGGGTAAACCCAGGCAGATTTATGGCTTATTGTGGAGTGGCGGTTTACGAATCAGTGGTGCCAGGCATGCCGGCTTATCAAAGTTTATACGGCCAATTAAACCAGATGCCGGAAATGCCAAAAACAGAACCTGGAAAAGCTTATCATTGGCCCACTTGCGTAAATGCAGCTTTGGCCGAAATGACCCGGAAGCTTTTTACTTTTACTCCGGCAACCAACGCTGCGGTTCAGCAACTGGAAAATGAATTGAATAGTAAATACGAGGCAGAAATCGGCGATGCGGCAACTTTTGAACGTTCTAAAATGTTTGGGAAAGCAGTAGCAGAAAAGATCTTCAACTGGTCTACCTCCGACAGGCCTTGGACCAGCTGGCCGGCTTACACACTAACACATCATGAGCAAGGTTATTGGTGGCCTGAAAATAACAATCCCGTAATTCCCAATGGTATTGCTTATTGGGGCCAAACCCGTACAATGGTACAAGGGAGCATTGATGATGTTATCTCTCAGCCTTATGATTACAGTGAAAACGCTAGTTCGCCTTATTATAAAGACTATAAGGAAGTATATGATATTTCCAGATCACTTACCGCTGCTCAAAAACGCCAGGCCAAGTATTATGATGACCCGGCGGTCAATGGTTGGCCCGCCGGATCAAGTTATATTTCCGTGTTCAAACAAATCATTGAGCAGTTAAATCCGTCCCTCGATATTACCGCTGTTGCCTACGCCAAAACAGGTATGAGCTTAATGGATGCGACCATTGGTTCCTTTAAAGGAAAGTTCACTTATTTAAAAGAAAGGCCTTTTCAATTTATTCGCAGGGTGATAGAGCCTTCCAATGATCCCGCTACGTGGTGGAAACCATTTATTCCTACACCGCCATATCCCGATTTCCCGGCAAATCATGCCACCTTCAGTGGAGCATTTGCTTATGCGCTTACAAGCATTTTTGGAGAGAACGTGCATTTCACCAATAGCACTTATGCAGGTCATATGGTAACAATAGATGGCAGTTCTGTAGATCTCGGCAGCTATAGCTACGACTCTTTTTATGAATACGCCCATGCCATTGCCATATCAAGGGTTTATGGCGGCATTCACACCCGCAGGGCTGTAGAAGAAGGAACTTTTCAAGGAATGAAAACTGCCGAAAATATTGATAGGAAAATAAAATTTTTGAAACAATAAATGAAGGTCCGAAGTTAAAATCCCCGCTGGTGCGGGGATTCTTTATTGTAAGTTGTGAAATACTTTCTGTACATCATCATCCTGTTCCAACTTGTCAACCAGTTTTAAAACATCCTGCGCCTGATCTTCGGGTAGTTCGACAGTTGTCGTTGGAATCCATTCTACTTCCGCACTTAATGGTGTAGTTCCTTTTTCTTCCAGTGCTTTTTGCATGCTTCCAAAATCTGTGAACGCACAGCGAAGCACTAAAACTTCTTCGCCATTTTCACCGGTACCTTCGCCCATTTCTTCCAGGCCATGATCGATCAATTCAAATTCCAGTTCTTCTGTATTCAATCCTTCGGGTTTTAATTTAAACACACCCATTTTTTTGAATTGAAAGCTTACGCTGCCGCTGTTGCCTAAACTGCCGCCGCCTTTATTAAAAATTGCTTTTACATTGGCAACGGTGCGAACATGATTATCTGTTGCAGTTTCAACCAATATTGCTACCCCATGAGGACCATAACCTTCATACAAAATTTCCTCATAATTATCCATCTCTTTGCCCATTGCTCTTTTGATCGCAGCTTCTACACGATCTTTAGGCATGTTCACTGCTTTTGCATTTTGCATACAGCGACGCAAGGCAGGATTGGTATTATGATCGGGGCCCCCGGCTTTTACAGCAATTGCAATTTCTTTCCCAATGCGGGTAAACTGTTTTGCCATCCTGTCCCAGCGGGCAAACATCGTGGCTTTTCTTACTTCAAAAATTCTTCCCATAACGACTTCTGTATTTCAAGATTTCTGACTTCAATGTCAGATTTCAAATTTCAATTTTCAAATTTCAACGGGTTGCAAAGCTAAGGTAATGGCTGTAAAAAGAAAACCGCTCAAATTTGAGCGGCTCCCTTTTAACTATGTGTTTTTAATGTTTTTCAAAGTCTGATGCATGTGGAAGAATTTCTCCTCCTGCTCGCAGCTTACTGTGCTTGCGACTGTAACCAAAATAAACAACCAGTCCAATGAGCATCCATGCAAATGCTACCTCTAAAGTGCGGGTATCAATTGCCACTATCATGCCTGTGCAAATAATAGCCCCTAACAAGGCTACCACCGGGGCTGCCGGCGTTCTAAATGGTCTTTGTAACTGAGGAGCTTTCACCCGCAAAATCCAAACGCCAATACTTACCAGCACAAATGCAAACAAGGTTCCGAAACTAGTAAGATCACCTGCCACACTGCCCGGAACAAATGCCGCAAAAAGTCCTACAAACAGAAACAAAATGATGTTGGCTTTATAAGGTGTTCTGTATTTTGGATGAATATCTGAAAATGCCTTTGGAATCAAACCGTCATTACTCATAGTGTAGAAAATGCGGCTTTGTCCCATCAACATTACAAGAATTACAGAAGAGAAACCGGCAAGGATTGCAACGGTTACCGCTGTAGATAGCCATCCATAACCATGCATGTATTGAGAGATGGCATAAGCAACAGATGCTTCTCTTCCTTTTTGCGGGTCAACAAAATCTCTCCACGGTGCAACACCTGTTAATACATAACCAAACAAAATATAAAGAATTGTACAAACTACTAATGAACCAAGAATACCAATTGGCATATCTCTTTTTGGATTCTTTGCTTCCTGTGCCGCAGTACTTACTGCATCAAACCCAATGAATGCAAAGAATACGATGGCCGCGCCACCAAGTATTCCTCCCCACCCGTGTTTAAAGAACCCGGTATAACTGACCAATTCTTTACCGGCGCTATCGACAACCGGTGGCGTGTTGGCAGGAATTAAGAAAGGTGTGTGATTTTCGGGTCTTACAAATTGCCATCCAATTGCGATGAACAAAATAACAATAGCAACTTTGATCACAACAATGATTGCATTTACCAATGCACTTTCCTGTGTTCCTCTTATCAATAAAAGTGTAAGTATTAAAAGAATAAAAAGTGCCGGTACGTTTAAAATTCCATGATGAGTCATTCCGGCAGTATCTGTAAAACTTTCAAACGGCGAGTGCGACCATTCATATGGAACGCCTCCTCCCAACAGCTTATTTAAATATTCGCTCCATGCAATAGAAACAGTAGCGGCACCTAAAGCATATTCCATGATCAATGCCCAACCAATAACCCAAGCTACTAACTCCCCCATCGTAACGTAGGAATAAGCGTAAGCACTACCTGCGATCGGAATCATTGACGCAAATTCTGCATAGCACAATCCGGCAAAAGCACAACCTACTGCAGCAACAATGAATGAAATGATAACTCCGGGCCCTGCAGCTTCGCCGGCCGCAGCGGCAGTTCTTACAAATAAACCCGCACCAATAATGGCACCGATTCCTAGTGCCACAAGGTTGCCTGCGCCGAGTGTTCGTTTCAGACCCTTCTCGTTTTCGGCAGCTTGAGCCAACACCTGGTCTAATGGCTTTTTAACAAATAAACTCATAATTGATTTTTGTAGTTATGATTTTAAGCTCGTAAAATAAATGAATAATTCAATAAGCAGTGCGAATGTTTTATAAAAACCAAAATCTGTTAAATTGAAATCGCATTTCTTTGATCATTATTTTTACCGAGTTTAGGACTTGCTATAGAATACTTTTGTTTACAATATGAGAAAGACGAATAGACTGACTTTTTATATTTTGCTTGCAATGGTTGTTGGCGTTGTTATGGGATGGCTCGTCAATCAAAATGCCTCAACAAAATTTACCGAAGATTTCTCAAATAACATTAAGCTTCTCTCAAACATTTTTATTCGTCTTGTTCAAATGATCATTGCGCCTTTGGTTTTTACAACACTTGTTGTAGGCATTGCCAAGTTAGGCGATATGAAAACAGTCGGCAGAGTGGGGGGTAAAGCAATCCTTTGGTTCGTCACCGCATCATTACTGTCTCTGCTGATAGGGTTGGTGTTGGTAAATTATTTTAAGCCCGGTCAATATATCAATCTATCGCTTGCCGACACTGCAGCATTGAAAGACCTTGCAGGAAATCAAAAGACTTTTTCGCTTCAAAATTTTATTGAGCATGTCATCCCAAAAAGTTTTATTGAAGCGATGGCTAACAATGAAATGCTTCAACTTGTTGTGTTCTCTGTTTTTTTTGGAGTGGCAAGTGCGTCGCTTGGTGATTATACAAAACCTTTGATCAAAGCATTGGAAGCAGCTTCGCATGTTATTTTAAAGATGGTAAACTATGTGATGAACTTTGCTCCCATTGGTGTTTTTGGCGCCATTGCATCGGTAGTTGCTTCAAAAGGTCTTGGCATTTTCGATTTTTATTTGAGATATTTTTCTTTCTTCCTGTTGGGAATTCTAATTCTTTGGATTGTTTTATTAAGCGCAGGCTTTTTGATTTTAAGAGGAAGAACGAAAGAACTGTTGCGAAGGATAGGAAGTCCGATGCTTGTCGCTTTTTCAACAACAAGCAGTGAGGCTGTATTTCCCAAACTGACCGAAGAACTGGAACGCTTTGGTTGCCGGGACCGTATCGTTTCATTTGTGTTGCCACTTGGCTATTCGTTCAACCTTGACGGCAGTATGATGTATATGACTTTTGCAAGTTTGGCAATTGCGCAGGCTTATCATGTTGATTTAAGTTTAGGAACGCAATTAACGATGTTGCTCGTGCTTATGTTGACAAGCAAGGGAATTGCAGGTGTGCCAAGAGCCTCTCTGGTAGTAGTGTTGGCAACATGTGCCATGTTTAAAATTCCGCCGGAAGGTGTTGCTTTAATTTTGCCGATCGATCATTTTTGCGATATGTTCCGCACAATGACTAATGTTGTAGGAAATGCGCTGGCAACAAGTGTGGTAAGCAAATGGGAAGGTGAATTAGAAAATCCTTAAACGAAATTAATGAGTACTCTGTTAGATATCTATTTATTGCAAGGTGGTTTTGTTCAAAGATTTATTGAATGGATCATTCATAATGGCGGATTATACTTTCTGTTGTTTGTTGTATTTGCTGAAACAGGTTTGTTTGTTGGATTTTTTCTTCCAGGCGATTCGTTGCTATTTGCGGCAGGTATTTACATCAGCGATCTTGCCCGGGAATTTTTCGGGTTTCATTATTCGGTTATCATTATTTTGGTCATCATTGCATCGGTATTGGGAAACATAGTTGGTTATTGGTTTGGTAGGAAAACCGGTCCACTTTTATATGAAAGAAAAGAATCCCTTTTGTTTCGGAAAAAACATTTACTGCGGGCAACTGAATTTTATCATGAATATGGGAAAGCAACAATTTTTCTTGCAAAATTTCTTCCCATCATCAGAACGTTTGCTCCTATTGTTGCCGGGATTGTAAAAATGGACCGCAAAACTTTTATCTTTTATAATATCGTCGGAAGCATTTGTTGGGTAAGTGCAATGATGCTCGGGGGACATTTTTTGCAGTCATGGGTGTTGAACCAGTTTCATTTCAGTTTAAAAGATCACATTGAAGGAATTACCATTGTCATAATTCTTGTAACCACATTGCCGGTGTTGTACAAGTTATTTTTCGGTAAAAAGAAAAATCCGGCAACTCAAAACACAACCAATGAACCCAAACCGTAATTACGGAATTCTTTCTTTACCTGTTATTGTTGGCGCCTTAGGATATTTTGTTGACATCTATGATTTGCTTTTGTTCAGCATTATTCGCAAACAAAGTTTAATTGATCTTGGCGTTACAGGCAATGCGATTACAAGTGTAGGTGAAAATATTCTTTCCATACAAATGGCGGGTTTGCTGATTGGCGGAATTATTTGGGGTGTGATGGGCGACAAACGTGGAAGGCTAAGTGTTCTGTTTGGATCCATCATTTTATACTCACTTGCCAATATTGCCAACGGAACCGTGACAACGACCGCACAATATGCTCTCATTCGCTTTATTGCAGGAGTTGGATTAGCAGGAGAATTGGGTGCAGGCATTACATTGGTTTCCGAATCTTTATCGAAAGAAAAAAGAGGAGTTGGAACAGCAATGGTAGCAGGTTTAGGTTTAACTGGAGCTGTAGTTGCTTATTTTATTTCGCAGGAATTTGACTGGCGTGTTTGTTATTATATCGGTGGCGCATTGGGAATCGTTTTGTTAATTCTCCGAATTTCTGTTTACGAATCAGGAATGTTTCAGCAAGTGAAAAAAACAGCTGTAATACGTGGCAATTTTCTGATGTTCTTCAACAACAAGAAGCGTTTTCAAAAATATCTTTTCAGTATTTTAATTGGTTTGCCCACCTGGTATGTTATTGGCATATTGATTTCATTCTCCGATCAATTTGCAAAGGAATTTGGAATTGCAACTCCTGTTCAACCAGGAAAAGCAGTGATGTTTGCTTATGTAGCGATTTCAATCGGGGATATTTTAGTTGGCCTGTTAAGTCAATGGTTGCGAAGCCGCAAGAAAGCTTTGTATGTTTTTTACGGAATTACTATTCTGTTCACCATACTTTTCTTTTTGCAACGGGGCAGCAGCAATGAAATGTATTTGATTTGTGCAGGGCTTGGATTCGGAACAGGTTTTTGGGCAATATTTGTGACAATGGCTGCTGAACAGTTTGGAACAAACCTTAGAGCCACCGCTGCTACCACTGTTCCCAATATGGTTCGTGGAGCTTTGCCATTGATCATTATTATGTTTAAGTTCCTACGTACATCCATGAGTTATGCCCAAGCCGGAATTATTACAGGTATTGTGGTAATGATAATTGGAATTATTGCTGTGGGAATGAGCCATGAAACTTTTGGCAAAGATTTAAATTACGTAGAAACAGATGAAGCTTTGCCTTCTGTTTAATCGTGATAATTTGCATTTCAATTCGTGTAATTAAAAAATGAAATTTTTAATAATCAGGTTTTCTTCTATTGGCGATATTGTTTTGACAACTCCTGTTGTTCGCTGCCTGAAAAAACAAATGCCGCTTGCAGAAATTCATTACCTCATTAAACCAAAATTTAAAATGGTAATGGAGCCCAATCCTCATATCGATAAAATTCATGTGCTGCAGGATGATTGGGAAAAAATGATCGCAGAATTGAAAGAAGAAAAATTTGACTACATCATAGATCTTCACCACAATTTGCGAACACTAAGAGTAAAAAAAGATTTAGGCGTTCCTTCTTTTTCATACAACAAACTCAATATTGAAAAATTCATTTTTGTAAAGTTGAAGTGGAATGTAATGCCAAAGCATTTGCACATCATTGATCGCTACATGGAAACAGTAAAATCTTTTGGTGTTGAAAATGATGGCGCAGGCATGGATTATTTTATTCCGAAAGAACAAGAAGTAACACAAAAAGATATTCCGACATCGCATCACCTGGGTTACATCGCTCTTGTAATTGGTGCATCTTATTACACTAAAAAAATGCCTGTATACAAGTTGCAGCAATTGTGCAAGGCTATCGATCATCCAATTATTTTGCTAGGAGCTAAAGAAGAATTTGCGGAAGGTGAGCAAATTGCTTCCGTTGATCCGATAAAGGTTTATAACTCCTGCGGAAAGTTTTCTTTGCATGAAAGTGCAGATCTGGTTCGCAAATCAAAACTCGTGATCTCGCACGATACAGGACTGATGCACATTGCGGCCGCATTAAAAAAACCGGTGATTGCAATTTGGGGAAGCACTACGCCGTCATTTGGAATGGTGCCTTATTACGGTGAAAATTATTTGGCAAATCATGCACAACCTTGCGATGATGTCCAGGTACACAAGCTTTGGTGCAGACCCTGCACTAAGTTTGGAAGAAAAAAATGCCCACAGGGGCATTTCAAGTGCATGAAAAATATTTCTATTGAAGAAATTGTTCGAAAACTAAATAAGCACTTGAAGGCTCATTCTGCACTTGGTAATAAAGGACTATTGTGATGGTTGCTAAATAGAATACGGAACGTAAAAGTGGCTGATACAACAGAAGATGATAGTTGGAAAGGAGTTTAGTACAAAAATTAGATTTTAAAATTCAAATTCTTTTACTTCAGTGTGGTTTAAAATCTCTTTAATGAAAAGCTTGTGGTTTTTTTCGGAGCCTTGGACATGCCAAAGGCCTGTAATAAAACTTTCGTGCTTTGATCGTTTTATGATTTTAAAATCCAGATCATACTTTTTAAATAATCCTTCATATTGTTCAAAGAGTTTTTCATCAAACGGGCTTACGATTTTGTATGTGCGGGATTGATGAATCCGGTCAATAACATGTTCAAGTTTTGTAAGTAGCAACAAAGAAGCCAGAACAATTATTGTTGAAGCAAGAACCAGGTAATACCATCCGTCGGCAATGCCCATTCCCAATGCTGCAACGGCCCAAATTGTGGCTGCTGTTGTAATCCCATTAATGCGGTTATCGCTTTTGAAAATAACACCGGCACCTAAAAAACCAATGCCTGTTACAATGTTTGAAGCAATACGGTCGGGACTTGCATCATTAAAATATTTTGAAAACGTTGTAAACAGAAATGAACCAAGGCAAATCAAAATCATCGTTCTAAAGCCTGCTGATTTGCTTCTGAATTCACGTTCAGCTCCAATCAATCCTCCAACTGCAATTACCATCAACAGTCTTATAAGTAATATTTCAATAGAAGGCATTTTGTAAATTATTTCAAAACGAAGGTAATGTGGGGTTCGTTTCTATGGTCTGATAATTGTTTGGTTTTACCTAAAAAAATCAAAATGAAGATCAGTGGTTTTTTGGCGGGTTTTGCCGTTATTATGTTGATGGTTTCCTGTAAGCACAACGCGAGATTCCTTGACCTGTACTCAAACAAATATGTGGATGTGAAAAAAGACAGCATAACCGGACAAATGGTAAATGCAAAAACCGGTGTGCCTGTTGAAGTATATGTTGATACGAAAACGCATGACACCGTTTATGGTGCAACGGGTGAGACTGTAAATGGAAGAGTGTATAAAAGTTCAGAGGGACAATGGCTGATAAAACCGGAAGGCGATGAATACAAAGAAAAATCAGAAGGGGAAAACAGCGCTAAAATAAAAATAGAAGGCGATAAGTATAAATACAAAGATGGCAATTACACAATCAAAAAGAAAACTGATGGAGATATCAAAATAGAAAATGGAAGGACGCAAACTAAAATCGATGGAAAAACCGGTGAACGAACGGTAAAGAAAGATCACAACTTCGCCGACAAAGTGAAAAACATATTGAATTAAAAAAAGGTCCGTCGGCTGACGGCCTTTTTTAATTTCTGAAAGGCATTACGGCGTTCCTTCTGTTACATCATCATTTGCAGCACTACCAAGGCTGTAATCATTATTTTCTTCGTCTTCTTCGCCTATTTCTTCCATCGGATCGTCAAGCTCCGATCCAGGCACATCCAGATCATCACCACTTCTTTCTTCGCCGAAACTTTTTTCATTCAATGGTTCATTTTGAAAGTCCACGCTATCCATTCTTGCGTTGGCAAGATTCTCCTCATCGGTTGTTGGCATGTAATCCACTTGCTGCAATGCTATTTTTTCTCCACGACTTACGTCCGAATCATTACCACGTATTCTCAAATCCTGACTGTCATCCTGGTCAAACACCTTGGTGCCTTCTTCATCAGCTGAAGAAATAGTTGTGTCAGCCATTGAGCCAGCGGGTGCCGCGTTTACAAATTCCTGACCGGGAATATCTTTTACATCCGGAAGGTCAATATAAGTTTCTTCTGTTCTTAATTTCTCCTGATCCCTGGGGGAATCGGGAAGGTCGTTGGGAACAGAAGAGTTCTGCTCCAGCCTGTTTTCCGTTATATCCCTCTGGTTGGGATCAGGCCGGTTATTTGTTCGATCGGTATTCATAACTCTTATTTGACAGAATCAATAAAAAATTTGTGCCGCAAATGAGTTCAAAAAAAGAATTAAAACCTTGAAATCTATATATGAAACACAAACCGTATTACTACTTATGTTTTTTCCGTAGTAGTACGGTATTTTTATTCATTGTAAAAAATGAAATTGTGCTATAACCAAAACAAGTTCTTATGACAAATTCTTTTCTTGGGAAGGATCATTCAATTAGCCTGGATGAAGCCAAAAAAATGACGAAAAAGTTCAGAGATGATAAGGATAAGATCGTGAGGGATGAATTTAAAGGAAAACATCTTGTTCCCGATTGCGAAAGCTTTGACAGGGCAGCTTTTGATGCCTTGCTGAGAAGAGAAGATTGTAAAGGAATCCGAATTTACTACGGAATGAAGGATTCGCCTCATGTCCACGCCATTATTGTAGGCTTTGATGAAAACGGTAAAGACATTTTACCTCAGCCAGGTGCAGTTATGGACAGTACAGATCCGGTAATTGTTGAAGACGGTACTACATGTCCCACCGTCTGTCCGCCAGCTTCTGATTTAAATACTTAATATGCATTTAAGTTATTACACAACTGTCGCACTTGCTTTCAGCATTTACATTTCGGGCATTATTGCAATTGTTCGGTTTAAGCAAATTCCGGAAAAATACAGACCATTTGTTTACTTAATCTGGATTGGATGCATTAACGAGGTAATAAGCGTTTATTTGGCGTTTCGTTATCACAATAACATAATCTGTAGCATTATTTACACTCTTATTGAGTCGTTGTTTTTTCTATGGTTTTTCAAAAAATTGAAATTATTTGATGGCAGGAATAAAAAATGGCTGTATTTCCTGGTTGTGCTTTTTGTGGGCATTTGGATCGCCAACAGTTTTTTCACTGATAGTTTTGCAACCGATATAACTTATTATTTTGACATCGTATATGCATTTTGCCTTGTTATTTTGAGTATTCGGGTAATAAACAACTTATTGTTTACAGAAAGAGATTTAATAAAAAACCCTGCATTTTTGATTTGCATCGGATTAGTTATTTTTTTTACCTACCAAATCATACAAAGAATGTTTGGGTTAGCGGGTTTAAAAAGCAGTTATGAGTTTAGATCAAATGTGCAAGTGCTGCTTTACTTCATTAACTTTCTGGTCAATTTAATATTTGCACTAGCTGTCTTATGGATGCGAAAGAAACAAGCTTTTACATTGCAATTTTAATTGTTTGCGCCGTGATCGGCGTATTCATTGCTTATTTTATAATTTCTATAATCAGCCAACAGCGAAGGGTTGTCAAATTATACCGGGAAAACTTGCTCACGGAAATTACAACTCTTGAAAAAGAAAGAAGTCGCATAGCTGCTGATCTTCATGATGAACTTGGTCCTATTCTATCGGCTGTCAAACTAAGAATTAATTCCCTTGACATTAGCGAAGAAGACCAGGATGAAATTGATAAAACAAACACACAGATTGATAATCTTATTAAAAGAATGCGTGAGATTTCTTTTGATCTGATGCCTGTGTCCTTAACCCGAAAAGGTTTTGCAGTTGCGCTTAAAAAGTTTATAGATTATGTTGGCGAAAGCAGTAATCTAAAAATTAATTTTAAATACACCGATATAAAAATTACGCAAGCGCAGTCCATAAACCTTTATCGCATTGTACAGGAAATTATTCACAATACAGTAAAACATGCACAAGCTACCCAACTGGATATCGAGTTAAAAGCAGAAAAAAACATGATCATTCTATCAACAAATGATAATGGTAAGGGATTCGATTATGATGTGACGTCTAAGCAGGCATCCGGCTTGGGACTTCAAAACCTTTTGAGAAGAACAGAAATGCTTAATGGGAAAATGTATTTTGATTCAAAAAAAGAGAAAGGAACAATTTATAGCTTTGAAATACCAATTGCTTATGATGAAAACAAAGCAAATCAAAATAATTTTAGCTGACGACCATGAAATTTTTCGGGATGGTTTCAAATCCATGCTTCGCAAACAGCCATCCATTGAAATGATTGGTGAAGCGGCCAATGGAGACGAGCTAGTAAAATTAACAAGGCAATTACTTCCCGATGTTGTTGTTACGGATATAAAGATGCCAAAGATGGACGGACTTGAGGCTGCAAAAATTATTGCAAGGGAGTTTCCACGCATCGGCATCATTGCATTATCAATGATAGATGAAGAAAGCCAGATTATTGACATGATGGAAGCAGGCGCAAAAGGTTATTTGTTGAAAAACGCACATAAAAACGAAATCGTAAATGCTATAAATGCAGTTTATGATGGCGAAGTTTATTATTGCAATGAAACATCGTCAAAATTGAGCCGCTTAATTGCTGCCAATGAAAAAATTCCGTTTATAAGGAAAAAAGAAAAAATTGAATTTTCGGATAAAGAAATTGATGTGATATTATTGATCTGTGAACAACTAACTAACAAAGAGATTGCACAGCGGCTAAACCTTAGTATAAGAACTATCGAAGGTTACAGAGATCGCATTCAGGAAAAAATTGGTGCAAGAAATGCAGCAGGCATTGTTGTGTACGCAATTAAAAACAATATTTATCAGTTTACCTAAAGGAGAAGTTTCCCTTTTTTGAGCAGGGTCGACAACTCGTTGCTTTCAGGATTTTTTTTACACTCATAGGCCTCCCAGCGGCTATTGCAATAATGAACGCTGATTAATAAAGTTTTATCCCATTCAACCGATCTGAAATAATATAGTTCAGACTCCTGATTTTTGATTATTTCTATAATAAGGGCAGGCTTTTTAATTACTGCGGTTACGTCGTTATAAATATCCTCGGACAATTCAGTTTCTTTTGAACAAACTTCTGAAACCAGGTAAATTCTTTTTCCTAAGGGATCTATTATGGGAACTTCATTTGTCATAATGTGTTTTTATCAAATGAAGAAAAAGGGTACAGATCCTGGACGGAATTGCACACGAGAATCAAATCATGACTTCAATATCATCAAGGCAGGTAATTAATTCATCACCTTCATAAACAAAAATTGAATCAAATTGGCTTATGTTTTTTATTGGCTGGGAATAAACAAATTCTTTGGTGCGATAGTTTCCTGACGATGGCTCGGCCAATTGAATTATGAGTTGATTGTCTTCCGTTCTGGCTTTTATAAATGAAGAACTGCATTTTCTATCTGTTACCATTTCACCATGAACATATAAAACGCCAAAATATTCGGCGTTGAATTGATCGTATTCAATCCATGCTTCCCATACGTTCAATCCCTTTTCAATTAGCTTTTTCATTTGCTGTGATTTGATGAAAGCAAGGTAGATTTTCGCACCTATTCAAAAATTACGGTTACTACCTATTTTGATACCGTATTACTACGCATTTTCAAATTAGTTCATGCAAATTCCATGCGCCATAAATGTCCACGCATTAAATTTTCATTACCATTACAGAAACCTTTGGAAGTAATTGAATGGGTGGCTTACCTGGATGTAGAGTTTATAAAGTTCTGTTGCACCTCCAGAACTTTCCGGAAAACAACAGAAGTGATTGGGCGGCTTGAAGAAAACATATAATTATCAATTTGCTTAACGGGTAAAATGGTTTTTGTCGTGCTTGTTATAAAAGCCTCCCTGGCGGTTTTAATTTCGTCAACAAACAAATCTCTTTCTTCCACTTTAAAATTTGCTTTTGCAACTTCAATAATTTTTGAGCGCATCACGCCATTTAAAATATTTTTTGAAGGAGTAATCAAAACACCGTTTTGTGATACGATAAAAAAGTTTGATCTCGGGCATTCGCTTACCATTTCTTTTTGATGATATAACACATCATCGGCATTGTTTTGTTTGATAATCGATTGAAGCCAGATGCCCATTAAATAATCAATAGTTTTTACTTGTGCCAATTGTCGTTGATATTCGTAAGTGATCAATTTGACTCCTTTTTCAAATTGATCCGGTGCAGGAAAAGACAACGAATGCAATGCAATGATTAAATTCGGGTTTGAAATCTGGTAACCATCAGTCGAATAACCACCTGTTAAAGTAATTCTGACGCCGGTGTCGGTTTGGTTGTTTTTTTTGAGCAGTTCGTAAATAATTTGCTTTAATTCTTCTTTAGAATAATGAACCTCCAGGCGCATTTGCGATGCGGAAAAATAAAATCGGTTTAAATGTTCTTCTAAAAAAATTGGAACTGAATTGATCACTTTAAAAAAATCGAAAACTCCATAACCTCTCTGAATCGATAAATCCCGGAAATGCAATTTTGTGTCTTCTTCTTTTAGAAAATCATGATTGAAGAATGTCCATTGGCCCATGCTTTAAAATTAATTCTTCTTTTGGGTATCGGGATTAGGGAAGATGTTTTAAAAGTGCATTTGCGCAGGACCGTATATGTTTTTCAATTGCTGAGATGAAATTACGGGACTGTTTATTCTTCAGGAGGAGGAACAAGAGTAGGAGCTTGCTTGTCGGTCAGCTCTTCCATATTTCTATCGTTGGCAATTTTTCCGGTTTCTTCGAGCATGCGCATGTCCTTAGCGTCACGTAAAAATTCCGAAGCAAAAATGAATTCATTTAACCGTTCATTCTTGCTGAAAATAATTTCCTTTTTGTTTCCTTCCCATTCTTTATGTCCCTGGTACATGTAAATGATGTGATCACCAATTTCCATTACGCTGTTCATGTCATGCGTATTTACAACAGTAGTGATGTTGTATTCGACTGTAATTTCTTTGATCAGCTGATCAATTAAACCCGATGTTTGCGGATCCAAACCCGAGTTAGGTTCGTCCACAAATAAATATTTCGGGTTAAGAACAATAGCTCTTGCAATACCAACTCTTTTCATCATACCGCCACTTAACTCTGCTGGGAATTTTTTATTGGCGCCTTTTAGATTTACTCTTTCCAGCACTTCATTTACCCTGTCAATTTTTTGTTTGAGCTTCATGTCAGTGAACATGTCGAGAGGGAAAATAATATTCTCCTGGACAGTCATACTACTGAAAAGGGCAGACCCCTGGAAAAGCATTCCGATTTGTTTACGGATTTCTTTTTTCTGATCGATATTCATTGCGGTGAAATTGTCCCCATTGTAGAGAATTTCACCACTGTCAGGTTGAAACAGGCCAACCAAACATTTCATAAAAACCGTTTTGCCGCTTCCGCTTGATCCGATAATAAGATTGCATTGTCCCGGACGCATGTCAGCACTTACACCATCCAAAACAATTTTATCGGCAAATCCCTTCTTAATGTTTCTTACTTCAATCATGTATTAAATTTCGTAAGGCTCAACAGAAAAACAAAATCAATAAACCCCGTTTAAACTTGAAAATATTATACCATTTACCGAAATTTTACTTCAGCAGTAATGCAGAAAGTACATAATCGGCAAGCAAAACAGTTATGCAACTTACTACTACAGATCTTGTGCTGGCCCGGCCAATTTCTAAAGCACCGCCTTTTACATGATAGCCGAAATACGAGGGAATGCTTGCGATTAGAAATGCAAACGTGTATGCTTTAATGAGTGCAAAAAAAGTATTGAAAGGAACAAAGTCCATAAATAATCCTTTATAATATTCATTGGCAGAAATAAGATTAGCCATAGTGCCTGCAATCTTACCTCCCCATAATGCCAATGCTGTTGCCAAGATTACAAGCATTGGAATTACTAATAAAGCGGCGAGGATTTTTGGCAACACCAAATAAGCTTTTGTGTTGATGCCCATGATTTCTAATGCATCGATTTGTTCGGAAACACGCATATTTCCCAACTCGCCAGCAATCTTACTTCCAACAACGCCTGCAAGAACAATACAAACAAGCGTTGGAGCGAATTCCAAAATCACCGTGTCTCTTACAATTTGTGAGATCGTATATCGTGGAATTAAAGGACTTGTGAGCTGATATGCTGTCTGGACCACGGAAACCGCTCCGATGAAAACCGAAATAATGGCAACTATGCCTAACGAACCAATGCCTATTTCAGAACATTGATGCATGAATTCTTTCCAATACATTTTCCAGTTTTCCGGTTTGGAAAACATGCCTTTCAGCATCAGAAAAAATTTTCCTATTTCACCAAATATTCGCATAGCAAAGGTGTTGTATTATGATTGTCCGTTTAATTCCTTTTTCTTTTTTAACCGTTTCCACCATGGCGAACGATTGATCGCCTCTTCGGCCGATATCTGGCTTTTGATTTGGGCATCAACAACTGCAATAATTGCCATGTTTACAATATTGCGAACCGAACTTCCCAACTGCAGCACATGCACCGGTTTTTTCAATCCTAATAAAATCGGGCCAATAGCATCCGATTGTCCAACTTCTTTCAACAGGTTATACGCAACGTTTCCTGCGGCGAGATTTGGAAAAATCAATGTATTCACATCTTTATCAACCAATTCACTGAATGGATAATTTTCTTTTAAAATCTCATTATTAAAAGCCATGCTTGCCTGTATTTCTCCATCTACAATTAATGAAGGCATTTGTTGCTTTACTATTCTTCTTGCTTCAGCAACAAGTTTTGCTTCCGGAGAATTGCTGCTTCCGAAATTGGAATAACTCAACATCGCAATTCTTGGAATGATGTTGAAATGACGAACTTCTTTTGCAACCATCAGAGTGATTTCTGCTAATTCTTCTGCCGTTGGATTAAAGTTAACTGTAGTATCGGCAAGAAACAGAGGTCCTCTTTTCGTTAACATCAAATACATGCCCGCAATTCTTTTGGTGTTTTCTTCCAGCCCAATGCAGTGCAGTGCAGGACGAATTGTATCAGGGTAATTTTTTGAAAGACCAGAAATCATTGCGTCCGCGTCGCCCATTTCCACCATCATGCAACCAAAATAGTTGCGATCCTTCATTATTTTTTTTGACTCATAATAATTGAATCCTTTGCGTTGACGTTTTTTGAAAAATAATTCACCATACTGGTTTCTTTTTTCTTCCATTGCGTCGCTGCGCGGGTCAAAAATGGGCAGTCCTTCAATATCAATTCCATTCGTTTGTGCAATAGACCGGATTTTTGTTTCATCACCTAACAAAATGGGGTAAGCAATACCTTCTTCATAAACAACCTGTGCCGTTTTTAAAATTTTAATATTGTCTGCTTCTGCAAATACAATTCTTCTTGGATCTCTTTTTGCTTTATTGCCAAGAATTCTCATCACCTGGTTGTCCAATCCAAGGCGTTTGTTGAGATCCGTTACATAACCATCCCAATCTGTGATTGGCTTTTGTGCAACGCCACTTTCAATAGCAGCTTTAGCAACTGCAGGCGCAACCGTTGAAAGAAGGCGTGGATCTAACGGTTTTGGAATAATGTAGGTTGCCCCAAAAGAAATGTTCTTTGTATTATAAGCAAGATTGACAATATCCGGGACGGGTGATTGGGCCAATTCGGCCAAAGCCTTTACTGCAGCCAGCTTCATGGCTTCGTTAATCTGCGTTGCACGAACGTCCAATGCTCCGCGGAAAATGTAAGGGAATCCAAGAACATTATTCACCTGGTTAGGATAGTCGCTTCTTCCGGTCGCCATGATCAAATCGTTTCGTGCAGAGCAGGCATCAGTCCAGGAAATTTCAGGGTCGGGATTTGCCATTGCAAAAACAATTGGATTTTTTGCCATATTCTTCACCATATCAACCGTAACTACGTTTCCAACGCTTAAGCCTATAAACACATCTGCATTTTTCATTGCCTGGTCAAGTGATGTATCCGGCTTTGCATTGGCAAATTTTTTTTTGAAGCCTTCAAGATCGGTTCTTTCAACATGCAAGGCGCCTTTGCGGTCGAAGACGCAAAAGTTTTCAGGTTTGGCACCCAGAGAAACATACAATTGAATGCAAGCCATTGCTGCCGCACCAGCGCCATTTACTACAAAACGAACCTTATCAATCTTCTTTTTTTGAACCTGCAAAGCATTCAACAAAGCTGCTGCGCTGATGATTGCAGTTCCATGCTGATCATCATGCATTACAGGAATGGTGAGTTGCTCACGCAACTCTTTTTCAATGTAAAAACACTCAGGAGCTTTGATGTCTTCTAAATTAATTCCACCAAAAGTTGGCTCGAGCGCTCTTACAATCTCAACAAATTTTACAGGATCTTTTTCGTTGATTTCGATATCGAAAACGTCGATGTCAGCAAAAATCTTGAAAAGAACTCCTTTTCCTTCCATCACTGGTTTGCCTGCTTCTGGACCAATATCGCCCAGTCCTAAAACTGCGGTTCCATTGCTGATTACGGCAACCAAATTTCCTTTTGCTGTATATCGATAAACGTTTTCTTTATTGGCTGCAATTTCTTTACAGGGTTCTGCAACACCTGGAGAGTAAGCTAATGAAAGATCTCTTTGTGTTTTTGTTGCTTTGGTTGGAACCACTTCAATTTTTCCGGGACGGCCTTTTTCGTGGTATTCTAATGCATCTTTTTTCCGAAGTTCTTTTGCCATGGATTTTTTTTTAATAGCTGACAACAAACAGCAATAAAGCGTTTGTTGAGTGCAATCATATTGGTTCTCTATTCAAATGTAGGTGCAAAAATACACACTATACCTTGAGTGTGCCAGTAGCGCCAAGAATACTCATAATGCCGATGCCGATTTCAATGGCATCTTCATCAATATCAAAAACGGGAGTATGTACACCGGAAATAATCCCTTTTGATTTGTTTCCGGTTCCGAGACGGAAAAAACAGCCCGGAATTTGTTGGGAGTAATAACCAAAATCTTCTGCTCCCATTCTTATTTCGGTTTCTTCAACATTGGTTGGCCTCATATATTCTTGAGCAATCTTCTTGGCAGCTGTGTTTAGTTGCTCATTGTTATAAACAGTAGGATAGCCGACGTCAATGTGAAGATCCAGTTCTGCACCCATGGAATGTACCAGCCCGGTTGACAATTTTCGAATGATATCGTGTGCTTTGAATCTCCACTCTTCATCCATTGCTCTGAATGTTCCCATTAACTTTACCTCAGATGGAATTACATTGGTTGTAAATCCGCCTTGAAAAGAAGTGATCGAAAGAACGGAAGGCAACAAAGGGTTATTGTTTCTACTGATCACTTGTTGCAATGCAACAATTAAATGGGATGCAATTAAAATAGTGTCGGCAGTTAAATGAGGCGCAGCAGCATGACCACCTTTACTTTTAATAGTGAAATAAAGTTCGTCTGCACTTGCCATTACTTTTCCTGAGCGAAAACTGAGTTTGCCAGTTTCTAATTGAGGGTTAACATGCAGCGCAAAGATTGCTTCAGGTCTTGGGTTTTCTAAAACACCTTCCTTAATTAGCAAACTTGCGCCGCCGGGATTTTTTTCTTCGCCGGGCTGAAAAATTAACTTCACTGTTCCTTCCCAATCATTTTTTGTTTCACTCAAAATTTTTGCAGCGCCAAGCAAACAGGTTGTATGCACATCATGCCCGCAAGCATGCATTACCCCCTTGTTTGTTGATTTGTATGCAACTTCATTTTGTTCCGTAATGGGTAGCGCATCCATGTCCGCACGTAAGGCAATAATTCTTGATTCCGGATTTTTTGCCTTGATCAAACCAATGACACCTGTTGTTGCCTTTACTTCAAAAGGAATTTTGTATTCAGATAATTTTTGCTGAACAAATTTTGACGTTTCAAATTCCTGGTAACTTAATTCAGGATGCGCATGCAAATAATGGCGCATTTCAATAAATTCAGCAGAATATTGTTTGGCTAATTCTTTAATTTTTTGTTGAAGCATAATTGGTTTTTCAGACTTATGATCTTTGTAATCTAATATTTAATCCTTCAATCTGTGGCCAAAAATAAAAAACCATCCGTCAAAGTGGATGGTTTTACAAATTAGTTTGAAAAGCTTACTCGTTCTCAGAGTCTTTTTCAGGTGTGATTTCAATAATATCATTTACAACGAATACTTTGGGAAAATATACGCCAAGACTTTTTTGATATTCCAGAGCTTCATCTCTTGTTCGAAAATTTCCAACTTTTAGCTTAAAATACGGTGATTGATAAACGAGATAAGCTTTGAGTTCAGGGAAATTGGTGTATATTTTTGTCTTAGCTGCAATTGCTTCGTCTCTTTTGTTCGTGTTAATTACCAAAAGACGATATCCTTTTGCCGTTCTTGCATTTGCTTTTCTTATTGCAGCATTTGCATCACCCTGCTTTTTTAGCAAAATATCAATGCGTGGATCTTTATGAATAACGACAGAAGCAGTGTCTTGAGCAAAAGCGCCCATTGCAACAAGAACAAAAGAAAAAATAAAAAAGTATTTCATACAAGCGAACTAATCTTCAAAAATCTATCCAAAAAAATTTTTGGGCTTCTAAAGCTTTAAAACTTTATGGGTTTACATCAGATTATTGGTAAACGATAAACGACTTAATAACCTGCTCCGCCACCACCGATATTTTCGATCGGATGCCAGGTTGTTTTAATTTCCTGTGTGTCCAAAACAAAATATGGCGATTGTCCCTGCTCAGTAAACCAATTTATGTTTTTATGAATGATGACGCGCTTAACGTTAGCTGCACCTTTTGTTTGTAATTCTTTTTGAACGTTATTGTCATTGCCACAATAAACAACCGCATTTATATCCATGTGAGATGCAAATTGCGTAGCGAGTTCGGAAACTTTTCCGGTAAGAATATTTACCACGCCACCGGGAACATCAGAAGAATTAATTACTTCGGCAAATGTGATAGAGCAAAGAGGTTTTGTTTCAGATGCCAAAACAATGCAAGTGTTTCCTCCGGCGATAACCGGTGCAATTACAGATACCAATCCAAGCAATGATGTGTCTTGAGGCGCAATGGCTGCAACAACACCTGTCGGTTCGGGAACAGAAAAATTAAAATGAGAAGAGGCAACAGGATTTACTGTTCCAAAAATTTGCTGGTATTTATCGCACCAACCTGCATACCAAATCAGGCGATCAATTGAAGTCAAAACTTCTTTTTGTGCCTGTGCTTTGCTGACATCCTGCTTTATCAATTCTTCGATGAATTGAGCTTTTCTTCCTTCAAGCATTTCAGCAATGCGATACAAAATTTGCCCGCGATTAAATGCTGCTTTTTTACTCCAGCCTTTGAAAGCACTTCGAGCGGCAACAACCGCATCACGAACATCTTTTCTTGAACTCAAACAAACATTGGCAAGTGGTTCGCCTTTGCTGTTTGTCGCAACATAATAACGGCCACTTTCTGTTCTTGGAAATTGACCGCCGATATAAATTTTATAAGTCTTTAAAACTTCAACACGTTTATTGGAAACTGGTTGTTCAATTCCGTTTTCGCTGATGGTAATGTGTGAGTTTTTTTCTAAGGCTTTGCCCATAGTTTTGTTTTTGCTTCACTTGAAGAACAATGAATTTAAAGTTTTGTATACGCTGCAAGTCCATGCAGACCGCCTTCACGGCCGTAACCACTTTCTTTATATCCTCCAAACGGAGAAGTTGGATCAAATTTGTTATACGTATTTGCCCAAACAACACCCGCTCTCATTTTTGTTGTCAGGTTGAAAATCTTTGAACCTTTATCTGTCCACACACCAGCACTCAGACCATAAGGTGTGTTATTAGCTTTTTCAATTACTTCTTCATCGGTTCTGAAAGTTTGAATGGCTAACACCGGGCCAAAAATTTCTTCCTGTGCTATGCGATTTGATTGCGCCACATTGGTAAACAAAGTTGGTTTGCAGAAAAATCCTTTGCTGGGAAGATTGCAACTGCTTTGGAAAATCTCAGCCCCTTCATTTTTACCTAGTTCAATGTATTTATTGATAATATTTAATTGACTTCTTGAATTGATGGCACCAATGTCTGTGTTCTTATCTAAAGGATCACCGACGATCAATGTTTCAATTCTGTCTTTCAACTTTCTTAAAACAGTGTTGTAAACAGATTCCTGCACAAACAATCTAGAACCGGCACAACAAACATGTCCCTGGTTGAAATAAATTCCATTGATGATGCCTTCAACGGCTTGGTCTAATGGAGCATCTTCAAAAATGATATTCGCTGCTTTGCCACCTAATTCAAGCGTAACTTTTTTATCGGTACCTGCAACTGCACGTTGAATGGTTTTCCCAACTTCAGTGGAACCAGTGAATGCAATTTTATCAATGCCGGGATGATTGACGATCATTGCACCTGTTTCACCAAAGCCGGTAATGATGTTTACAACACCCTCAGGCAATCCACTTTCCTGTATAATTTCAGCAAGCTTCAATGCAGTCAGTGGTGTCGTTTCCGCGGGCTTCAGTACAATTGTGTTTCCGGTTGCTAATGCAGGCGCAATTTTCCATGCAGCCATCAGCAAAGGAAAATTCCATGGAATGATTTGTCCCGCCACACCAAGCGGTTGGGGGTTTCTGTTTGGAAATGCATACTCTAATTTATCGGCCCAACCGGCATAATAAAAGAAATGATTTGCTGCAAGCGGCACATCAATATCTCTAGACTCACGAATTGTTTTTCCTCCATCTAAAGTTTCAATCACTGCAAACTCTCTGGCACGTTCCTGAATCATTCGTGAAATGCGATAGATGTATTTCGCTCTTTCTCTGCCCGGCATTTTTTTCCAGTATTTGTCCGAAGCATTTCTTGCGGCTTTAACAGCTTTGTCAACATCGGCAGCATTTGCTTCAGCAACTTCCGAAAGTTTTGCTTCCGTTGCCGGATTGATGGTTTCAAAATATTTCCCTGAAGATGGCTTTACAAATTTTCCGTTAATGAAAAGATCATATCGATCTTTCAATTTGACATGGCTTGCACTTTCTGGTGCAGGTGCATATTGCCAACCTGAATTAAACTTCAATTTTGGAATGCCGTTGCCCTTTGCTTTCTCTTCCGGAATTTCTTTGAGTTGTGCCTTTTTTGTTTTTACTGGCATAAGTTATTTTTAATTACAACCATTAGTTTCTTTGAGGTGATTTTTCATTGCGTTCAATTTAATCAATAGCGAAATAATCAGCACTTTGATACAAACCTGTTTTCTCTTTTACTAACTGCATCAACACGTCATTTGCCAAACTGCTGGCACCGAAACGGAACCACTGGTTTGTCATCCACGCCTGGCCTAAAGTTTCATGCAACATCACCAAATAATGCAAGGCCAGTTTTGATTTTGAAATACCACCTGCCGGCTTCATTCCAATCATTTTTCCTGTGTTGTAATAAAAATCACGAATGGCTTCGAGCATCGTCAATGTAACCGGCATGGTTGCAGCAGGTTGAATTTTTCCAGTGGAAGTTTTGATGAAATCAGCACCTGCATACATTGCAATATCACTCGCTCTTCTCACTTTATCCAATGTAACCAGCTCACCTGTCTCTAAAATTACTTTCAGTCTTGCCTCACCACATGCTTCTTTGATGGCTGCTATTTCATCAAAAACAAAATTGTATTCCCCCTCTAAAAACTTTCCTCTCGAAATTACCATGTCCACTTCATCTGCACCTTTGTCAACAGCAAATTTTGTGTCTTCGATTTTCACTTCTGTAGGTGCTTGCCCGCTTGGAAATGCTGTAGCGACCGACGCGACTTTAATTCCTGAATCACCAACAGCTTCCTTTGCAATTCTGACCATTGAAGGATAAACACAAACTGCCGCAACAGTTGGCAAACCCTCATAAGCATCATGGAGATGTCTTGCCTTATAACACATCTGCCTCACCTTGCCCTCAGTATCTTTCCCTTCCAAAGTTGTAAGATCGATCATACTCAATGTAAGCTTCAAACCTTCAACCTTTGTTTCTTTTTTAATACTGCGTTTGGTAAAGCGTGAAGTTTTTTCTTCCTGTCCCACCTGGTCCACTCTTGGCGACAGTCGAAAATCAGGAATTACAATTCTTTCTTTTAGAGCACTCATAGAAAATTATTCGGGGATCAAAAGTAATCTTATTTGCAGGCTTTTCCACTAATTTACTCTTAATACTAAACGTCAAAATATGGCTCAATTATGCCTGATCAATTTTTTTAGGTTTTAATGTTGATTAACCTGCTGAATGTAAAAAGTATTTATTTTTAGCCCTCTTCTGAAAATTGACTTTACAAAAGAAAATTAATCACACATGAAAAAAGCGAAAGGCTTACTAATTGCTTGTGGTGTATTTCTATTTGCAAAAATTGGCATAGCGCAGCCCACCTTCCCAGAAAACGGAATTTCTGATCCGAGGCATGGCTACTACGCATTTACCAACGCCACTATTGTAAAAGATGCAAACACTACGCTCAACAACGCCACAATGATCATTAAAGACGGGAAAATTATTTCCGTTGGAACAAATCTTAAAGTTCCGCAAGGTGCATTAGAAGTGAAGTGCGACGGCAAATACATTTATCCGTCATTCATTGATATTTATGCTGATTATGGAACCTCACTTCCACAACGTCAGCAAGGTGGAAACTTTTTTCAGTCGCAAATTGAATCGAACACCAAAGGTGCTTACGGATGGAACCAGGCATTGAAAACAGACGTTGATGCCTACAAGGTTTTTAATGTCGATGAATCCAATGCAAAGCCTTTGCGTGACCAGGGCTTTGGAACTGTGCTTTCACATGTTCGCGATGGTATTGCCAGAGGAACAGGCGCATTGGTAACGCTTGCTAATGAAAAAGAAAACCTGGTCATCGTAAAAGACAGGGCTTCGGCAAACTATTCTTTCAGCAAAGGAACATCAACTCAAAGCTATCCTTCATCGATGATGGGGAGTATTGCTTTATTGCGTCAAACTTATTTGGATGCGCAATGGTATAAAACTAAACCTGTGGCAGAAGGCCTGAACATTACTTTGCAATCATGGAATAACAATCAAAATCTTCCGCAAATTTTTGAAGCGGGGGATAAGTGGAATGATTTGCGTGCTGACCGAATTGGTGATGAATTTGGGGTGCAATACATCATCAAAGCAGGTCAAAATGAATATCAACGCATCAAGGAAATCAAAGCAACCAATGCTACTTTCATTCTTCCATTGAATTTTCCCCAGGCACAAGATGTTGAAGATCCCAACGATGCAAGATTTGTTTCTCTGTCAGATATGAAACATTGGGAATTGGCCCCAACCATGCCTGCAAGTTTTGAAAAAGCAGGTATTCCATTTTGTTTAACAACTTCCGATTTGCGTGATGTAAAAACATTCTGGACAAATCTTCGTACCGCAATAAATTATGGTTTGTCAGAGAATACTGCATTTAACGCACTAACAAAAAATCCTGCAACGGTTTTAGGCGTGTATGACCAGGTTGGAAGTTTAGATGCGGGCAAGCTGGCAAATTTTGTCATTACATCGGGACCAATTTTCAATGAACGTACAACCATTTACGAGAACTGGGTTCAGGGAAACAAGTACAATGTCAAAGATGATAACTGGACTGATGCAAGAGGGAAATATAAGCTTGTCTTCAATACTCCAAACGGTCCCGTTAATTATACGCTTGATTTCAAATCTAATTCTTCTGCAAGTTTGATTGGAAAGGACACTGTTACTTCGAAGTTTTATTTCGATGGAAGAACAGTCAGGATCAACGTTGCACCTGAACGAAGAATGCCCGGTGAAAGTTTCCGACTCAGTGGAATCGTGAATGACCAGGGATGGAGCGGGATAGGAGAGGACAGTTCAGGAAAAAGTTTCACATGGAATGCAACCTTTGATCAGCCTTCAACTCAAAAGCCTGACAGTATGCGCCCAAGGAGACCGGTCGGGCAATTGGATAAAGTAACATATCCATTTGTACCTTATGGCTGGACGGAGGATCAACAACCAAAACAAGAAACTATCTTAATTAAAAATGCAACTGTCTGGACCAATGAAAAAGATGGTGTGTTGCAAAATGCCGATGTATTAATTAAGAACGGCAAGATTGCTGCTGTTGGTAAAAATCTTTCCGAAAGTGGTGCAAGAGTAATTGATGGAACAGGCAAGCATGTAACTCCGGGAATTGTTGACGAACACTCACATATTGCTGCATCATCAATTAACGAAGGCGGACAAAGCGTTTCATCAGAGGTTCGCATTGGTGATAATCTTGACCCGGATGATATCAACATCTATCGCCAGTTGAGTGGCGGTGTTACTACTTCACATATTCTTCATGGCTCTGCAAATACAATCGGCGGACAAACACAATTGATCAAATTGCGTTGGGGAGCAAATGATGATGATCTTAAATTCAAAGGGGCTGCTCCATTCATCAAATTTGCATTAGGTGAAAATGTAAAGCGTTCTGTTGCTGTTGGACCGGGTAATCAATCAACAAACAATCGTTATCCTGATACAAGAATGGGTGTAAATGAATTGTTGATCGATGCTTTTTCACGTGCCAAAGATTACAAAAAGCAATGGACCGATTACAACAATGCAAAAGACAAAAAAGGATTAACTCCTCCTCGCCGCGATTTGGAATTGGATGCGTTAGTTGAAATTTTAGATAACAAACGTTTCATCACTTGCCACTCCTATGTTCAGAGCGAAATTCTAGGTGCGATGGATGTAGCAGACAGAATGGGTTATCACTACAACACCTTTACTCACATTTTGGAAGGCTATAAGGTAGCAAAAGAAATGTTGGCTCATGGGGCTAATGCTTCAACCTTCTCTGATTGGTGGGCTTATAAAATGGAAGTGCAGGATGCTATTCCGTACAATGCTGCAATCATGCATAAGGTGGGATTGAATGTTGCGATCAATTCGGATGATGCAGAGATGGCCCGCCGTCTTAACCAGGAAGCGGGAAAAATTGTGAAGTATGGTGGTGTAAGTGAAGAAGATGCTTTAAAAATGGTAACACTCAATCCCGCAAAGATGTTGCATGTTGAAGACAAGATTGGAAGTTTGAAAGTTGGCAAAGATGGTGATGTTGTTGTTTGGTCAGACAATCCATTGAGCATTTATGCAAAAGCATTGTATACGATTGTAGATGGTACGGTTTATTTCGATCGTCAAAAAGATCAGCAAATGGAAAAGCAAATCGATGCAGAAAGAAACCGTTTGGTAAAAAGAATGGTTGGCGAAAAACAAAGAGGAGTGCAGGTAACACAACCACAACCAAGCTACCAGATCATGCATAGTTGCTCAGAACATTATCACGATCATGGATTATTGGTTATTGATGCAGAACAACAGGACGGGGACGGAATTGGTAACAATTAAAATTATCATCAATGAAAAAAATATTTTTTAGCATACTTAGTTTCTGTTTTCTTGCTGCAAATGCACAGGAAACGGTTTATCCTGCTCCAAAACAAACGCAGCCTATTGCAATTACCGGCGCAACGGTGCACGTTGGAAACGGACAGGTTTTAAATAACGCCACGGTTGTAATGGTCGATGGAAAAATTACTGCGGTTGGAACGAACGTAAACATTCCCGCAGGCGCACAGAGAATTGATGCGACCGGCAAACATGTTTATCCGGGTTTGATTCTTTCATCAACCAATCTTGGTTTGGTAGAAGTTCCGAGTGTTCGAGCAACGAATGACGTTCAGGAGATTGGAGATATGAATCCTGATGTTCGTTCGATTACGGCATACAATGTTGACTCAAAAATCATCAATACACTCCGCTCTAATGGAATTTTATTGGCCAACATAGTTCCTGAAGGCGGTTTGTTAAGCGGAACATCCTCAGTAGTTCAACTTGACGCATGGACGCCACACGATGCAGCCTACAAAACAGACCAGGGAGTGCATTTTAACATGCCTTCTTTATTACCTCGTCCCGAAGGAAGGTTCGGTGGCTTTGGCCGGGGAGGTGGTCCTAATGCAAATCAAACCGATCCTGTAAAAGAAGGCCTGGAAAAAGTTGAACAATTGAAGTCTTTTTTCCGCCAGGCAAAAGCATACAATTCAGAAACAACACACGAACAAACCAATTTAAAATTTGAATCGGTAAAGGGTTTGTTTGATAAAAGCCAAAAGCTTTACATCCATGCCAACACTGTAAAACAAATGCTGGTGGCTTTGGATTTTGTAAAAGATTTTGGTTTTGATGTAGTAATTGTTGGTGGAAGTGACAGCTGGCAAATTGCAGATCTTTTGAAACAGAATAATGTTTCAGTGATACTTGAGCAAATGCACAGTTTACCTACAGCGACAGATGATGATGTTGATCAGCCGTACAAAACACCGGCTATGCTGCAGAAAGCAGGAGTAACATTTGCCATCAATGATGAAGATGGACAAACACGTGGACGCAATTTGATGTTCAATGCAGGCACCGCAGCAACTTACGGATTAACAAAAGAAGAAGCCTTGCAGGCAATTACTTTGAATGCAGCAAAATGTTTGGGGGTAGATAAGCAAACAGGAAGTATTGAAGTGGGAAAAGATGCAAATGTTGTGATCAGCGAAGGGGATATATTGGACATGCGGACAAACAATGTAACGTATGCATTTATTCAAGGCCGCCAAATTAACCTGGACGACAAACAAAAACAATTGAACCAAAAATATCTGAAGAGATATGGATTGAAACAATTTTAAAAATTAAAAGTCCCGCTTCATGCGGGATTTTTTTACACTTCGAAATAAAGATGATGATGAGTGGTACATTTCGGATTAAAGGCAGCATTGCAGTAAGGACAATGACTGTTCGAATGCAAATATTCCTGTATTGTTAATTCGTTCTTGCACACTCCGCATAAAATTGCCTTGGTATCCTGATCCTGCTTTTTCCAAACTTGTGCTTTGTGGTTGGCCGTTTCTTTGTGGCATTCATAGCATGGATAATATTCACGGCAGCATTTAAACTTAATTGCAATCACATCAAGTGGTGAACGATAATGCTCACACCTTGTTTCATTATCAATAATTTTTCCTTTTACTTCAATCATAAATTGATTTTAAAAACCTTCTGCTCTTTCATTTCGCCAAAACCAATAAAAGTATAAAATTGATGAGCATCGGTTCTTCTTACATTGCTTCTCACTCTTAAATCGTAAATGTTTTTTTCTAAACACCATTGTTTAACTGCTGCAACAAGTTTTTTCCCGATTCCTTTGTTTCTATAATTTTCATTGACCACCAAACCTCCAATCTCGGCAAAAGGTTTTGTTTCTAATCTTACGGCTTTAAAGACGTGAATCCATCCAGCAATTTTATTTTCAATCAAGGCAACTGCAGCAAAATCATTTTCTGAACAAAGGATTTCTTTGCTCTGTTCAACGGTGTCATCCAAACTCATGTCATAACCTAATTGTTTTGAGAGCAACTGGATTTCTTTTGCATCAGTAACGGTGATCGTTCTTATTTCAATTTTCATGAAATTATTTTTTTACAGTCTGCCAGACGCTGTAAAAATAATTCATCACGTGGTCAGGTAAAGGCTCGTGTCCTTTTCCAGCAATTTCAGTTTCAGAAATATTTTTATAGCCATGAGAAAGGGCGATATTTTTTGCTTCGAGAAATTGGCTGTACAATTTTCCATTTTTCCCGAAAGCTTCATCCTGCGAACCTGTAAAATTGTTTATTGGCAACTGAATTTTTGAAATATCGTTTGAGAAAACATCATTGTCAATGCATCTGCCCCGATAATTTCCTGCGACCGGTGCTGCAGCATAAAGCCATTCGGGGTGTTGAAAGATTACAGCCCAAAGCAAATGGGTGCCTGCTTCAAACCCGGTAAGAAAAATTTTATCTGATGCCGCATAATTTTTCTTTACGTCAGCAATGATATTTTTTAACCCTTCCATATCAAATTTGCAATTGGTGAGTTTAGCAATCGTATCCCAAACTGCTTTTGAATACGGGTAAACTGAACTGTCTCTCATTCCGTAATTGCCATTGGTTGTTATAAGGGGAGCAACGATAATGAAAGGCATGTCTTTTCTTGCAGCAATAAACCGTTCTGCATTTTTTTTAAATTCCTTGGCAGCGTCCTCCAGCACAACCACTACCGGCCATGTTGCATTTGGCGACCAATTGTTTGGCAACGAAATATAATATTGTATAGGGTGGTTACTTGCTTTTTTTAATTCAGGTTGTGCGTACACATGGATGCAGGTAAAAAAGCAAATAATAAAGAGTAGGGTTTTGGCAGTTGATGTCATTTTAATTTTCTTTTGAAACGCATCGAAAAATAATTTCCATATTAAGCTCGGTTAAAAATGGTTAAATAAAAAAGCCTCAATGGATGAGGCTTTGTATTTGGTGTATGGATTGTTATTTATGATTCTTTACCGTGACAATGTTTGTATTTCTTTCCGCTTCCGCATGGACAAGGATCGTTACGTCCGATTTTTGGTCCAACTTTCACGGGCTCTTGTTTCACAGCAACATCTCCCGAAGGATCGTAATAATCTTTTTCGTTGGCTGCATAATCTTGTCCTGCTGCATCAATTGCTTCCTTGTTAGCTCTCATCTTACTCATGTCCGTTTTTTGCTGACGGCCTTCACGCAGGTTTGGAGCTTGTTCTTCCTGAACCGGTAATTGTGCATGACACAGGAAAGAAACAATATCCCGGTTCACTTCACTGCTCATTCGCTTGAACAAATTGTAAGCTTCCATTTTGTAAATCACCAACGGATCTTTTTGTTCGAGATAAGCAGTTTGAACACTTTGTTTTAAATCATCCATTGCACGCAAATGTTCTTTCCATGCATCGTCAATGATAGCGAGTGTGATATTTCTTTCCATTGCGTTGGATAATTCCTGTCCGTTGGTTTGAACGGTTTTATCCAAATTGACCAATACGTTAATGCCTTTTCTTCCATCGCTGAAAGGCACAACTACGTTTTCGATATGTGAGCCTTGCGTTGCACGAATATTTTTGAAAACAGGGACTGCCTGCCTGCTGACGTCTTCTTTATGTTTTTGATAATTGCTGATCGCTTCATTATACAATTGATCGGCTAACGAATTGATGCTGCCCGTCTTGAAACTTTCTTCATCAATTTTTGAATCGAGACCAAATGTTACGATACATGCCATTCTGAAACCCTCATAATCTTCCTGCTCACGATAGGTGCTAACCAATTCTTCCGCTGTTACAGAAAATGCATTATCAATATCCAAAGCCAATCGATCACCAAACAAGGCATGGTTGCGGCGGTCATAAACAGCATTACGCTGCATGTTCATTACATCATCATATTCGAGCAAACGCTTACGGATTCCAAAGTTGTTTTCTTCCACTTTGCGTTGTGCTCTTTCAATGGATTTGGTGATCATGCTGTGCTGAATCACTTCGCCTTCTTTGTAGCCAAATTTATCCATCAGGCCAGCAATACGTTCGCTGCCGAACATACGCATCAAATCATCTTCCAATGAAACATAGAACTGAGAAGTACCCGGATCACCTTGTCTTCCGGCACGGCCGCGTAACTGTCTGTCAACGCGACGGGATTCATGTCTCTCGGTACCAATGATGGCCAAACCACCTGCTTCTTTGACGCCGGGACCAAGCTTGATATCCGTACCGCGCCCAGCCATGTTAGTTGCAATCGTGATCGCACCAGGCAAACCTGCTTCAGCTACGACCTGTGCCTCACGGGCATGCTGTTTTGCGTTCAATACATTGTGAGGGATTTTCTTTACAGAGAGCATCCTGCTTAACAATTCGCTCACTTCCACTGAGGTAGTACCAACCAGTACCGGACGACCTGCATTTCTTAAAGCTTCAATCTCGTCGATAACTGATTTAAATTTTTCTCTCTTTGTTTTATAAACCAAATCCTGTTGGTCGTTTCGAATAACAGGAATGTTAGTTGGAATTGTTACAACGTCAAGTTTGTAAATGCTCCACAACTCCGCTGCTTCTGTTTCGGCAGTTCCAGTCATACCAGCTAACTTGTGATACATGCGGAAGTAGTTCTGCAATGTAACAGTAGCATAGGTTTGAGTTGCTGCTTCGATCTTTACATTTTCTTTTGCTTCAATAGCCTGGTGCAATCCATCGCTGTAGCGGCGGCCCTCCAGGATACGACCT
>Ga0207647_10000278_pt1 | contig 41658 bp, 32 predicted proteins | sample KBSCornC2_FD_184295 | JGI IMG/M metagenome (GOLD analysis project Ga0207647, IMG submission 184295) | Corn rhizosphere microbial communities from Kellogg Biological Station, Michigan, USA - C2 (SPAdes) (version 2) | ecosystem: Host-associated > Plants > Roots > Rhizosphere ... | reverse complement strand
ACAGTACTCCACCGATGGTGGCGCTCATTGGACCAGCAGTTTCAGTGCGGTCGAGGGGCTGAATTCTGTCGAGGTGCGCCAGACCGATGTTGCCGGCAACGTCTCCAACGCCACAAGCTTCAGCTTCACCCTCGATACGACGGCCGCCGCCCCGGGCGTGACGCTTGCCACCGACTCCGGCAGCAGTACCACCGACCACGTTACCAACGTCGGCACACTGAACCTCAGCGGTGTCGAGAACGGCGCCACCGTACAGTACTCCACCGATGGCGGCGCTCATTGGACTACCACCTTTACCGCCGCCGAAGGCCTGAACTCCGTACAGGTTCGTCAAATAGACGTCGCCGGCAACACTTCGGCCTCCACCGCATTGAATTTCACACTGGACACCGCGGCACCCTCCACGCTGACCTGGCAGTACAGCGGGCACACACTGACAGCCACCACCGACACATCGAATGTCTGGAAGGTCACGATTCACGACAATTCGACGGGTGCCGACTATCTGGCAACACAGCAGAGCCCGGACACGTGGAGCTTTTCGAGCCAGACTCTCAGTCTGAACAAGGACTCCCTTACGGTGACCGAGTGGGACCTCGCGGGCAATACGCGATCACTGCAACACACAGCTCCTGCCGGAATCGCCGGATCTGACATCAATCTGGCATTGGCGGATCCATCGAACGGCGCAGCCGATCTCACGGTAACGATCTCGGGGATGCCGGCCGACTGGAAACTCAGCGCCGGGACCGACCTCGGCAACGGCTCCTGGCTCGTGTCGACACACGATCTGAGCGGACTCTCCGTTACGCCCCCCGCGTCTTTCACTGGCGCAACGGTACTGAACGTAACGGAGAACTGGACCAACGCCGACGGCAGCCACTCGTCGCTCACTGTCTCAGACAACGTCGAAGCCTATGCGGTCAACGCCCCCATTTTCGCTTGGTCTGGCTATGACCACCTCAGCGGCTCGAGCGCGAGCGACCTCTTCGTCTTCGCCCAACCGATCGGTAACGATACGCTGCATAACCTTGATGTTGCAGCCGACAAAATCGATCTGGTCGGATTTGCCGGCATGGGGAGCTTTGGCGATGTGCAGACACACATGACCGATGACGCCAATGGCAACGCAGTCATCACACTCGGTGCCGGCCAAAGCATTACGGTCGACGGCGTGCATTCGGCGGACCTGACAGCCAGCAACTTCGTGTTCGATCAAGAGCCCGTGACTACCAATACAGGCATCCTGACGATCAACGATGGCGCCATGCTGCCCATCGGCGGAACCATCGAGAATACCGGGACGATCTTACTTGCTTCGACCGGCGACGAAACGAACCTCGAAGTCCTCGTCAAAAATGCAACGCTCGAAGGCGGCGGCCAGGTTCAGCTTTCCGACGACAGCCACAACATCATCTTCGGGGGCACAGCCGATGCGGCGCTCGTCAACGTCGACAATACGATCGCGGGCGCGGGCCAAATCGGCGCCGGCCAACTGACGCTGACGAACGGTGGCACGATCGTCGCCAACGGCACCCATGCGTTGGTGATCGATACCGGCAGTAACACCGTCAGCAATACGGGCACGCTCGAAGCGACTGGGGCGGGCGGTCTCGTGGTCGACGGTGCCGTACTGAATACAGGAAACCTCTGGGCCAATGGCGCAAACCTGACGATACATGGCGATGTGACAGGAAACGGGGCCGCCACGATCAGCGGTGCGGCAACACTGGAATTCGGTGGCGCCTCGGCAGCCAATACCGCGTTTTCCGACGGCGCAGCCGGCACGCTCCAGCTCGATCGCGCCGAAAGCTTCAGCGGTTCCGTCTCGGGCTTTACGACCGGCGACAAGCTGGACCTGGCAGACGTACTCTATAGCGACCACGCGACGCTCAGCTTCACGGCAAACGATGCGGGAACAGGTGGCACGCTGACCGTCAGCGATGGCGTGCACACAGCTCAAGTTGCGATGCAAGGCAATTTGTCCAGTGGAGGGTTCCAGCTCGCGCAAGACCAGAGCGGCGGCACGCTGGTCACGTATATTGCGCCGGCCTTGCCACATGTCCAGGAGTATTAACGGAGATATCGGAAGAACCCGTGTCGGAATCGGCTTAACGGGATTCTCCTGATTGAAAGCGCAACGTATCTCAAGCAATATAAATCGTCGAATGATGCCGAAGCACCGGGGGCGGTATTTTTTGCTTCGGCATCATGAGATAGCGGTCTTGGGGTTACAGGAAATGCGCAATGAATAAAAATAGGCCAAGGCTTGCAATGCTTTTATTGCTGGCCGCGATAACCGTCGATGCTTCGCACGCTTGCGCACAGACCCTTCAAGAGGCAGTCGAAGAGGCGGTCGCAACCAATCCCGAAGTGCTTGCCACGGATTATCATCGCGAGGCAGCGGATCAAGCGCTGAAACAAGCGCAAGCCGGCTACTTGCCACGTCTCGATGTCGATGCCGGCATCGGCCGGGAGCGACGCGACGACACCGAAACGCGCCTACTCGGTTTGAATCGCACTACTTTCACGCATCGCACCGCCAACGTTACGCTGACGCAAATGCTGTTCGACGGCGCGGGCGTCAAAAGCGAAGTCGCACGCCAAAGGGCGCGCATCGAATCGTCTGGCTATGGAGTGGCAGCGACGGCACAGGATGTGGCGCTGCGCGTCGTGGGTGCCTATCTCGAAGTATTGCGCCGGAAAGAAACAACTGCCGCGGCCGAAGACAACATCGAGGCACATCGCCGCATCTACGAGCAGATCAAGTTGCGTAGCGATCGTGGCGTTGGACGACGCGCAGATCTCTATCAGGCTGAAACTCGTCTGGCGTTGGCCAGCGACAACTTGCGCTCGGAGCAAAGCAGCCTGAAGGATGCGGAAATCGCGTACACACGTCTGGTCGGCGTGCCGCCGGCGGCGCTGATGAAGCCCATCGCGCAGGAGGAGGCGATCCCGCCTACCGAGCAACTCGCTGTGGATGCTGCGTTGGCGCGCCATCCTTCGCTCGGCGGAGCCGACGCGGACGTCGACCAGGCGCGCGCCCAGTACAACGTCGCAAAGTCAGCACTATGGCCGCGCCTCGATCTCGAAGTCAGCACCGCGCATGACCGCGAAAGCATGCTCGGGCCCAGCACGGATCGTCGCGTCATGCTTCGGCTGCGCTTCAATATTTTCAGTGGCGGTGCCGACAAGGCACGAATCGGGGAAGCCGCAGCGCAGATTCGCGAAGCCGAGGAGCAGCGCGACCATACGCGTCGCGAAGTTCAGGAAACTGTCTCGCTTGCATTCAACGCCTACCGCACCGCGCGTGATCGTACCGCGGTCCTCGCGCAGTACGTAGGCTCGAGCGCTTCCACACGCGAAGCCTATGGGTTGCAATTCGGCATTGGGCAGCGCTCGCTGCTCGATCTGCTCAACGCCGAAAGCGAGTACTACAGCGCGCGCATCGATTACATCAGCGGCCAGTATGCTCAGACGGCGAGCGCTTATAAGGTCTTCTCAGGCATGGGGCAGTTGCTCGATATGCTTCACGTCGATCTGCCGCCCCAGGCCATTTCGTCCTACCGTCTGCGGGTGCGATGACGCAGCCAATCTCGTCGCGTGCATCGCGCTCAGGTGCAAAGCGATACGCGCTCCGGCTCGTCCGCGTCGAACCAATCGGGATTGCGAGCGGCGACGGGGCCCAGTGAAACGAGGATTTCCCGCAAGTGTGCGCGCATCGCCTGCTCCGCCGCGGCGGGATCGTGCGCGCGCAGCGCGGACACGATCTTCGCGTGCTGGCGAATCAGCAGATCGAGCGGAGAAACCTCGGGCAGGCTCAGATAACGCACGCGGTCCATTTGCGCCTTGATATCCTGAATCGTTTCCCAAGCCGCGATACAGTCGATCGACTGTGCAATGGAATAATGAAACGCCTCGTCGAGCGCAAGGAATCGCGAGGTGTCGTTCACCTTTGCGGCGAGCTTCTGATCGCGAAGGTTTTCGCCGAGCTGCAGCAGTTGATCATCGGTAATCGATTCTGCCGCCTTGCGTGCCACGGCTGTCTCGATCGCCTCGCGAATGAAACGCCCCTCGCGCACCCTTCGTGGCGAAATCTTGCGCACGAACGTGCCGCGCTGAGGCAAAACCTGCAATACGCCCGCCTCGGCGAGCTTGATGAACGCTTCACGCACAGGTTGTCGCGATACGTGAAACATGTCTGACACCTCTTTTTCCGACAACGGCGTGCCGGGGACCATCTGCCCGACGAAAATCGCCTGGCGCAACGCCCGGAAAATCTGTGCGCCGATCGGCTCATGGGAATCGAGCGAAACCTGCGCGGCCAGGTCGGGAAGCGCGGTGCGCGGCGCAGCGGCCAACCCGCCGCGCCGCCTGACCGTTGCAACGGGTGCCGACCGGCCGGTCGGCGAGGCGGAACGCGGAATCGAAGCGGTGGAAAGCGTGGTTTTCATATCCCACCATACTACCATGCGCGTCCCACCCGAACGCCCGCCGGGCGCGGCTCGCGAATGCCCACGATCGAGCAGACGGCGCCTGCCACCGCAATGCCGCCTGCCAGGACGAACGCACTCGCGTACGAGCCGTGCGCGGCTTGCACGATGAAACCCGTCACGGCCGGCCCGATAACGCCGGCGAGATTGGCGAGAAAGTGCACGAAGCCGCCGACACCGCCCACATGGCGGCGCGGCACCGTATCCTGGATCACGGCCCAGTACACGGAACCCGTCACATAGAGAAAGAAAATCGACACCGACATCAGCGCAACGGCGCCCGATGTGCTTTGGACGCCACCCGCGAGCGCGACGCACAGCGCCGACGCGCCAAGGCATACGCCGAGCACGATTCGACGCGACAGCAGCGGTCGCCCCGTGACCTTGAGAATGGCGTCGGAAATGAAGCCGCCCGAGGCAAGCCCGACGCTCCCGAGCAGCCACGGAATGACCGTTGCGATACTCATGTCGCGCAAACTGAGGTGATGCGCCTCGGTCAGATAGGTCGGAAACCACGAAAGGAAGAAAAACAGCACGTAGTTATAGGCGAAAAACGCGCATGCCGTGGCGAGCACGAGCGGCTTCCGCAGAAAATGCGTGAGCGGCGCGGACTCCTCGTCCATGGCGCCTGCGGTACTTGTGTCGCGCTGTTGCTGCCCGCTCTCGATCAGCTCGAGCTCGGAGCGGGAAATGCGCGGATGATCGCGCGGCTCGTCGGTCGTCGTCGTCACCCACGCGACGAGCCATAACAGCCCGAGCAGCATGATGCCGACGAAGGCCCAGCGCCAGCCGAACCGCACGGCAAGATAACCGACCACAGGGCCTGCAAGCGCGCCGCCCAACGGCGTTCCGGAACTGATGACACCGATCGCGCTGGCGACTTCGCGCTTCGGGAACCAGTTGTTGACCATTTTGCTGTTCGACGAGCTGAACGGCCCTTCGCCCATGCCGAACAGCACGCGTAGCACGATCAGCGAAGCGATGCCGGTCGCAAGTGCCGTCGCGCCGCAGAAAATCGACCAGATCGCCATGGCGGCGCCGAATACGCGCTTCGCGCCGAAGCGGTCCGACAGCACCCCGCCGACGAAGTTGAAAATGGCGTAGCCCACGAAAAAGCTGCTGAACACGACGCCGAGCTGCGCATGCGTGAAGTGCAGGTCTTGCTGAATCAACGGCGCCGCGATCGAGAGCGCTGCGCGATCGAGGTAGTTGACGAGGCCTGCCAGAAAAAACAAGGCGACGATGTACCATCGCTGGCTCTTGAACATAATTGCGTCTCCTTAGCGCGTCAGCGCTGACTTTCATCGATGCAAAAACTGTCGCGCCTCTTTGCGGGCGTGTTCGACAAACCTGAAAATGCAAATGCAGCGAACCGGCACGAAGCGCCCTTTCGCATCGCGGTAACTCACTCGAACCGCAGATGAACCTTCATCGATTGCGACCGGTCGTGCGCCACCTCGAATGCATGATTGGCCTGCGATAGCGAGAACGAATGCGTCATCAGCGGCCGCAAGTCGAGCTTGCCTTGCGCGATCTCCCGCGCCGCAATAGCGTATTCGTCGGCAAAGCGGAACGAGCCCGTGTATCGAATCTCTTTGGACATGACGAGGTTCGCCGCGACCGGCGACTGCCCGGCGGGCAGATTGCCCACCTGAACGACGGCGCCGCCCGCGCGCACGGCGCGTAGCGCGGTATCGAGCCCGGCGGGACTGCCGGACGCCTCGATGACGACATCGAAGGTGCCGCGCGCCTCGGCCCAGCGTGATACCACGTTCGCATCGCCCGCATCGACGGTTTCATCGGCGCCCATTGCGCGCGCGATATCGAGGGCCCGCTTCGAAAGATCCATGGCCACGAGCCGATGCGCGCCGGCACGGCTCGCCGTAGCCAGCAACAGGCAGCCGATCGGACCGCACCCGACGACGAGCACCTGCGCGCCGACGAGCGAGCCGGCGCGGCGAATCGCATGCAGCGCCACCGCGAGCGGTTCGGCCATCGATGCCTGCGCGAAATCGAGCGTCTCGGGTACCGCCACGCATTGATGCTCGGCAACGACGATGTACTGCCTGAACATGCCCTGGCTATGCGGGAACGTCGAAGCACTGCCCATGAAGCGCATGTCGAGACAGTGGTTCGGCATGCCTGCCACGCAATAGCGGCAGCGCCCGCAGGTCAGCCCCGGATTGACCGCGACGCGCTGCCCCACCGCGACCCCAGCAGCCGCGCTCGATTCCGGCACTCCCGGGCCGAGCGCGTCGATTTCGCCCGACACCTCGTGCCCGAGGATGAACGGCTCTCGAACGGCGAAGTCTCCGCTCTTTCCTTTGAAGTAGTAGGACAGGTCCGATCCGCAGATGCCGCCCGCGCGTACGCGCACGCGAACCTGCCCCGGCCCCGGTTCGGGACGTTCGATGTCGTCGACACGAATGAGCTTCGGCTCATGAAGCACGGCTGCCAGCATTGAGAGGACTCCTTACCAGTTCCAGAGGGTGCCGTCTTCGAGTCGCGCGACGGGAAGATAGGCCGGGTCGTAGGGATAGCGCGCGGCCAACGCCTCGTCGATATCGACGCCATGCCCGGGCGCCTCGCCCGGGTGCATCATGCCGCGTTCGAACCGCCACGCATGCGGGAAGACTTCGAGCGCGGCTTGCGGAAAACCCATGTATTCCTGTACGCCGAAGTTCGGTACCCACAGGTCGAAATGCAGTGCCGCGCCCATGCAGACGGGCGACAGATCGGACGGGCCGTGACAGCCGGTACGCACCTGATAAAGCGAGGCAAAGTCCGCCACGCGGCGCAGATGCGTGATGCCGCCGGCATGCGTCAACGTCGCACGGATATAGTCGATCAACTGCTCTTCTATGAGTTGCTTGCAGTCCCAGATGCTGTTGAACACCTCGCCTACGGCAATGGGCGTGACGGTGTGCTGGCGAATCAGCCGAAAGCCGGCCTGGTTTTCGGCTGGAGTGGGATCCTCGAGCCAGAAAAGCCGGTACGGTTCGACGGCCTTACCGAGGCGCGCCGCTTCGATCGGGGTCAGGCGGTGATGGACGTCGTGCAGTAAATGCGTATCGAACCCGAAGCGCGCGCGCACGGCCTCGAAAAGCTTCGGTACGAAATCCAGATATTTCTCCGAAGACCAGCTGTGCTCTTGTACGACACCTTTGGTGGCCGGCTCGTAGACGCCCCCGCCTTTCGCCACGCCGTAAACCGAGCGCATATTCGGCACACCGCATTGCACGCGAACCGCCTTGTAGCCCGCCTCGATATGCTCGGCGTATCGATCTAGCGCCTCCGAAATATCGGTGCCCGTCGCGTGCCCGTACACCATCACGGCTTCGCGCGAAGCGCCGCCAAGCAGCCGGTAAAGCGGCAGCCCCGACACTTTGCCGAGAATGTCCCACAGCGCCACGTCGACGGCCGCGATGGCCGTCATCGTCACCGGGCCGCGCCGCCAATAGGCGCCCTTGTAGAGGAACTGCCAGATGTCTTCGATACGTCCGGGATCACGGCCGATGAGCGCCGGGCAGACGTGGTCCTTCAGATACGACGCCACCGCCAACTCCCGGCCGTTGAGCGTCGCATCACCAATGCCATGAACGCCTTCGTCCGTGACGATCTTCAATGTGACGAAATTTCGACCGGGACAGGTGACGATGACATCCGCGCGAACGATTTTCATAGGGTGAGTCCTTGCATCTGCTTCGATGTTGGCTCATGCTACCATACAAGTATGTTTGATTGACTCCAAGGGATAACCCGGATGTTCGCCTCATGACCCCTGCTCCTCGTCTGACTCGTCACGCGCTGCCCGAGCTGACAGCGCACCTTCTATCGCCGGGCTGGCGCGAGCCCGACATCGGTATCGTGCATTTGGGCATCGGCAACTTTCATCGTGCCCATCAGGCGCTCTATACGGAGCAGGCCGTTGTGGCCGCAGGTGGGGACTGGGGCATTTGCGGCGTCACATTGAAAGCGGATACGGGCAAGCGCGATGCGCTCGCCTCCCAGCAAGGGCTCTATAGCGTCATCGAGCGCGGCCCGGATGGCGAACGCCTCACGCTTGCGCGCATCGTTCGCGAAGTGCTCGCGCTGCCCGACGATCGCGCGCGGCTATTCGAGCGGCTCACCGATCCGCGTGTCCGCATCGTGTCGCTGACGGTGACCGAAAAGGGTTACTGCCGGGACACTGAAACGGGCGATGTGGAACTGGGGCACCCCGACATTGCCCATGACTTGGCGCATCCCGACGCGCCGTCGACGGTTCCCGGCATACTCGTCGCCGCGCTGCGCCGCCGCATGGCCGATCCGTTTACGGTGCTGTGTTGCGACAACCTAGCGCATAACGGCGCAGCGACGCGCCAGGTCGTCGCCTCTTACGCCCGGGCGCTGGATCCGTCCATTGCGGACTGGATCGTCGGAAACGTAGCGTTTCCCTCGACGATGGTGGACCGGATCGTACCGGCGACGACTGAGGCGGATCGCGAATCGGCATCCGCGGCGCTCGGCTATACCGATCTGATGCCGGTGCCTTGCGAGCCGTTTCGGCAATGGGTGGTCGAAGACCGTTTCCCGGGGGGGCGCCCCGCATGGCAGCAGGCTGGGGTACAAATGGTCGAGGACGTGACGCCGTTCGAGCTCGCGAAGCTGCGCATGCTCAACGGCACGCATTCGACGATCGCCTATCTCTCGATGCTCGCGGGCATCGAAACGGTCGATGCCGCGATCGGCGACAAATCGATACGCCAATTGATCCACGCCATGATGACCGAGGAAATTGCACCGACACTGAGCGTGCCGCCGTCGCTCGACCTGCACGCTTATCGCGACGCATTGCTTCAACGTTATGCGAACCCGGCTCTCAAGCACCGCTGCGCACAGATCGCAATGGACGGCAGCCAGAAGATTCCTCCCCGTCTGCTTGGGCCCGTCGCCGAGCGCCTGGCTGCCGGCCAACCGTTCCCGCGGCTCGCGCTTGCCGTTGCGGCATGGATGCGGTTCCTGCGAGGGCGAACCGACGATGGTGCGCCGTATGAGATCAGCGATCCGCTTGCCGCCCGGCTGACGCACGCCGCACAGACCGCGGCGAATACGCCCGAAGCGCTCGCCGACGCCTTGCTCGGCATCAGAGAGGTGTTTCCCGAAGCGCTCGCGGGCAACCGCGTCTTGCGGGATGTGCTCGTTCGAGCGCTGTCGGCCCTTCGCGAAGGCGCACGCCACGCGGTTCAGGCCTATGCTTGAACGCCGGTCCACGCCTCTGGACGCGGACAACCAGCCGTCAATCGATTTGCTCAGCGGCTTCCTCGATGACACTGGCATCCGACGGGCGCACGACGCGCGCGACCTCGGCGCCGTCCCGCAGGAAAATCAGCGTGGGCCAAAGCTTCACCTTGAATGAACGGCCGAGCGGCCGGCCCGGGCCATCCTCGATCTTCAAATGGCGCACCTGCGCGCGCGGCCGGAGCGACTGGGCAATCAGCGGCTGCGCCCGCTCGCAGTAGCCGCACCAGTCCGTGCCGAACTCCAGGACCGTCGGACCGACGAAGGCGTCGACTTCGCCGCGCGTCGGCGGTGTTTTCGAATAGGCGGTATCGCGACTCATGAGCATTCCCCGTTGCCGATGAAGGCTCAATGATGCGCGCGTGCCGCGCGCGTGTGCGCGGCCTTTTTCGCGGCCGCTTTGCGGCCAGCCGCGCCCTTGGTGGCGGCGGCCTTCTTGGCCGCGGCGGAGCGGCTTGCCGCCGGGCGCTTCGCCGCCGCGGACTTGGCCTGCGCCGAAAGTGCACCGCGCGATGCGCTCTTTTTACCGTCGTGCTTGAGCACGGCCGTCGTCGTGCGGGAACGCTTGGCAGTGGTCTCCTTGCTGGCCGATTTGCGCGCCGCGGCCGGGGTTTGACCCACCTCGCGATCCTTCTGCGCCTTCTTGCGCGTCGACTCGCTGGTCGCCCCCTTCTTCGGCGGCTTCAAGTCCACACCCGCCCTGCGGGCCTTCGACAGTCCAATGGCCACCGCTTGCTTCGCCGACTTCACGCCATGCTTGCCGGCGCGCACGTGATCGATCTCTTCCTTCACGAATTCGCCGGCCTGCGTGCTCGGCGCTTTGCCCGCACGCTTGTCGGCACGGGCACGCGAGAGGGTTTTCTTCTCAGGCATGGCAGTTCTCCCATGGATTGGTTGGGTTTCTTACAGCCGCGCAAGACCTGTGCCTCGCTTCCCCGGGAGTCGTCGCTGCGGACCCCGGCGGTCAACCCGCAAGCGCACAACGACGGCGCCCGCGATGCCGCCGGCCAGGTGGCCGTGACGCCGATTGCCTCACGGCACTGCCGTTTCGCGCCGAAGATCGATCCATGCCACTTGCGGATAGGCCCGCGCCGCATAGTCTCGCAGCATCGCGGGCACGATGCGCGCAGGAACGAAAAGGCTTTGCCGCAACGACAACGAAAGCGCCACTGCGGTCTCGTCCGTCGCAGCGGGCGCCGCGTCCCCGGTCAGCACGACGGCGCGCACCGATGTCGGCCGCCCCGGACGCAGCCACGGCGACACCATGCCGGGGGCCATCCCGAACTCGATCAAAGGATCGCAGCCGGGCGGATTGATATGCAGCCGTTTGACGCTGGCACGAGCGAGCCCTAACCGTTCGGCGACCTCGCGCATGAGATCGCGGCTCAGCAATGGATCGCCGATGGCTGTGCACAGCAGCGTCGAGTCGCCCAAGCGCACCGTTACGGTCTTTTGCACTTGGGCTGGTGCGACGATGCGCTGCTTTTGCGCCGCACTGAATGACGGAGGATGCGACCGAACGGCAGGCTCGACGCCGTAGCGCAGACAAAGTGCGAACATGAGCGCCACGCTTTGTCGGGGCAGCGCCGTGTCATCGCATCCCGGCTCGAACGCCGTACCGTCGCGAAGGCTCGCTCCCGCGGGTTCGAGCGTGCCTGGTCGAAAGCCAGGGGACTCTGAAAAGCACAATCGAAAATCCGGACCGCTCGTCATAACGCCCTCGTGCGACAGCAGTTTCGAACGCTTGCTCGGGGTGTCCGGCCTGGCAATGTCTACCGGGCAACGATGCAGCCAGAAACGCGGCACGGACGCCGAAAACGATACCGGCCGCACCGTGGGCCGGACGCGCCGGGAATCGTGAAAACGTGCATGTCGCGCGATGAGGATTACGGCTTTGTGTAGTGGCAGGCGCCAACGCGGGTTAATGCTGCAAGTCTGTTCACCCTAGAATGAAGACTTCCCGTCGAAGCACTCCACCCGTTCGTCCAAACCGCCGAAAGGAAACTGACATGCGAGCCCTGCGCCTCGTTCTGATGCTGCTGACCGCCCTCATCGCTTCGCCGCTGCTGGCGAAAATGGTCGTCAAACCCGTCGAATGGACACTCGACGGCACGACGTTCGATAGCCGGCTCGTCTATGACGACGACTCTACGGCGAAGCGCCCGGGCCTCGTCATGGTGCCCAATTGGTACGGGGTCAACGATATCGCCATCGAAAAGGCGAAGAAGATCGCCGGCAAGGACTACGTCATCCTGCTCACCGACATGTACGGCAAAGGAACACGCCCGAAGGGGGACGAAGACGCCAAGGCGGCGGTCACGCCGCTCTACAAGGACCGGGCCATGATGCGCAAACGCATCGTCAAGGCGTTCGAACAGCTCGAGGCCGCCGCGGCCGGGGCTCCGATCGATCGCGCACGCCTTGCCGCCATCGGCTTTTGCTTCGGTGGCGCGGTCGCACTCGATCTCGCGCGCAGCGGCGCCCCCGCGAAGGCCGTGGTCGCCTTTCATGGCGATCTGAGTACCGACAACCCGGCGCTCGCCCGAAACATCAAGGCGCGCGTGCTCGCCATGAACGGAGCCGACGACGCGTTCACCATGCCGGACGCCCCCAAATTCGTCGAAGCAATGAAGCAAAGCCCGGCCGACTGGCAGTTTGTCGAGATCGGCCATGCCGTTCACTGCTTTACGGAAACCGAGGCCACGAGCCCCACGGGAATGTGCCGCTATGACGCGAAAGTCGCGGCCCGGTCCTATGCGATGATGCGCGAATGGCTCGCCCAGAGCTTCGCCTCGAACTGAGCGCGCGGACTGGCACGCCTGAACGCATGCCAGAAAATCCCTACACCATGCGCAACCTATCCTTACTCGACAATCCGCCTGCGCCTATCGAACAACCGAGCGCATACGCGTAGCATGGTTCTCGAGCGGCAAAATCGATTTCTATCGATGGCGCCGCCCGCACGGGGCCACCCCGCGCGCCGCACTACCACTCGAACAGAAATGGGAGCCACGACATGAACACGTCCTACGCCAGCAGCAGCTACGACGCTTGGGAATTGCCGCCCGAGGAGCGCGAACTGCGTCAGTGGATCACCGACTGGTATCAATCGGCAGTGAAAAGCGGCTATGTGGAACCCCCCTATGAACTCGACAACGAGATGGCCGAACGCCTGGAAGGGTTCTTTCGCTTTGGCCTGACCCCTGCGGAAGGCGCGAACGTGGTCTTTGGCACGCTACATTGACGGGAGAATCAGCCGGGGGCCGAGCGTTCACCGCGGCGGCCTCCGCCCCGCCCCGCTTCTTGCGATAAGCGGGGTCTACGTGTTTTCCCCTACGCGCGCCCGCTAGCCGTAATCCGCTATAAAGATTGGCGCCCCGCCTGCCGATAGCCAGATACGCCCTTTCGGCGAACGGCGAACGGCCGCTAATGACGCGTGCCGACCGGTTTCGATTCGTATCGGGAGCTAGGCCCGCCCGCCACGCTCGCGCGTGGCCGGCATGACGCGTCATGAAAGACAATTTACATTCCCGGATGCCAATGGGCCGGCGCTTCAATATCGGCGTCGCCTGCGCGCTCGTGCCCGTTTTCTTGCTGTCCTATTTGCTGCTCAAGCATCAATGGATGGCGTTTCAAGACGCGGACGCGGCCGTGCACCGCTTTCACTCGTTGGGCGCCACGCTGATCGCGATGGAGAAGATATCCGCCGAGCGCGGCCCGATGAACGGCGTGCTCGGCGAAGATCTACCCATCCCAGCTACGCGCACGGTTTTGCTCAAGCGTGCGCGCATCGAAAGCGACGAGCGACTCAATCGCCTGCTCGAAACGCTGAGCCCGGACGAGTGCGCCACCTGCTCGGACGATTACGCGATCGTGCGTCAGCTCAAAAGCGAGCTGACGGCGGCACGCGTTCAGGTCGATCGCCTCGCGGCCATGCCGCGCGCGGCGCGCGACGACCGCGCGCTGGAGAACGTCCTTCATCGCATGTTCTCGATCGTCGACGGCTTCAGTCCCGTGGCGGTCTCGCAGACCTCGGCGGTCGCGCGCGGCGATCCCAACACCATGAATTGCCTCATCATCTCGCGTCTGGCCGCCGATCTGCGCGAGCATGCAGGCCGGCTCGGCTCGCGCTTCACGAGCGCGCTGGCCATGCGGCGTCAGTTGACGATCGACGAAAAGCTCGCGATCGCGCAGACGCACGGCCGCATCGACCAGATACGCGCGCTCATCGATGCGCGCATGGTCGAGCATCCGTTGCTGAGCGCGGAAGCGTTCGCCGCCGTCAACACCCGCTACTTCGGCGACGGCTTGCGCTATGTCGCCTCCGTTCAGGCGCTTGCCGATCGGCCGATCGGTGCCGGCATCTCCACGGGCCGCTTCGCCGAGGAGTATGTGCCCACGATGAGACCGATCGTCGGCTTTCGCGATGCAGTCCTCGAGAAGGCCGCGTCCGAACTACAGCGCAACCGCCATGCCGCGCTGGTGGCCGCGGTTACCACGGCCGGCGGCGAAGTGCTGTTGCTGATCGCCCTCGGCTTGCTCATCGTCGGCTTCAGGCGCGACGTGGTCAGCCCTTTCGCAGAGGCCACCGCGGCCATCCAGGCCATCGCGGCCGGGAACCTCGATCATCACGTACCGTGTTCGTTCAGCCGGGACGATATCCGCGTGATGTTCGATGCGCTGCGCGTCCTGAAAGAGAACAGTATCGAACGCGCCCGGCTCGAAACCGACCGCGCACGCCTGATCGACGAGTTGGCGACGATGGCCGAAACCGACCCGCTCACGCGGCTTTTGAACCGGCGCGCCTTCGAAGGGCGTGCCGGCGCCTTATGCCGGCAGCCCTACGATCCTTCGTCACGCATCGCGCTGATCATGTTCGATATCGACTACTTCAAGCGCGTCAACGACACCTACGGCCATGCCGTCGGCGACGAAGCGCTGCGCAGGGTCGCCCAACTCTGCCACACTCACTTCGCGCGCTCGGATATCGTCGCGCGCATCGGCGGCGAGGAGTTTGCAGTGATGACGCGCGTGCCAAGCGCGGAGGCCGCCCGCCAGATTGCCGAACGCATGCGGCAGGATATCGCCCGAGCCGCCGTGGATACCGATTCAGGTACGTGCTGTCAGATGACCGCGAGCTTCGGCATTGCCGTCGCCACGGGAGCCGCCACCGAGCTCGAGGGACTCCTCAAGCAGGCCGATCAGATGCTCTACGAGGCCAAGGTGGCCGGGCGCAACCGGGTCATGGTGCAGCGTGCCGCACAGGCCGGCGACACTGCCGAGGCAGCGGCGGGTTGACGATCGAACGGCCAGCCTTGCGTCCCTACGCGCGTGGCAATTCGATCCGCAAAAGCGGCTCGCCGATGACGGTACCGTTCGGCCCCATTTCATAGATCGACACGTACTTGACCGTGCCCCCGCCCTCCTCCGGCGAGGATAGCTGCAGGCGCCGCAGATAATGGTCCGCCGCCCGCGTATTCGACGGCGGTTCCCACAGCTTGCCGTACGTCGAATGCGGATTGAAGCGGCTCCCGCTGTTGGCCGGCATGCCGATGCCGCCTTCGTTCACGTCCGGAATTTCCGCAAACCTCGCGTAATAGAGATTGAACAGCACATCGAGATCGCCTGCCGCGAATTGCGCATCGATGAACGCATCGTCGATGATGCGCCCGGGCGGAGTGGTGACGGGCATGACGGCAAAGTCCTTGAGCCCAACGATAAATGGGTTGGCGGCGACGACCCACTGCCGGCGTTCAGCCTTGGTTGCGCCATAGAAGATTTCCACCATCCCTTCTTCGTTGATTCGGTGCTGCACGCCCCGTGCGACGAACTGAGTGATGCCGGCGTGCCGAACGATGTCCTTGCATCGGGCCAGCACCTCATCGCGGCGATCCATATCGATAGGAATCTGGTGAGCCGTTTGATGGGCTCCATTGCCATGGCCGACGACGAATTGCGAACGATTATCGAGCCGGGCACTGCACGCCTTCACGTAGGCGTCCGACTCGTCATCGAAATCGAGGCTGACGTTCAGGACTCCATAGCGAACGCCGAGACTCTCGTTGAGGCCGGACGATTCGGCCAGCTCAGCCAGAGTGGCATAACGACTACGTGCGATGGCCTGACCGCGCTCTTGTCCAACCTCGTTTGCATAGGCTTCGGCAAAACCTTGCATCGCTTCGGGCGATACGTGCGCTTGCGCGAACAAGCTACGTACGACTTCCGAGGCGCGCGGGGCGCTGCCGATATCTTCGAGGAACTTCCGCTGGCTGCGAGTGGCTTGGGTTAGGCCATCATACGAAAAGGCGATCGTCCCGGGGGGCCTCCGCACAGGAAGGGAAACGCCTCCAGTAGCAGTACCCCGGGGCGTCGGAGCCAGCTCGGCGAATCGACCGGGCAACCGGGGCGACGGCTGGAGCGGCAGCGTCGGGTCCTGCTGGGACCCATCGGGCCTATCGTCGTTTGGGCGGTGCGGTCCGCCTGGCGGACGTACACCGTCGGAAGCCGAAACCATGAAAACCTCCGGGCATCGTCAGCGGTATTGTGCGAGCCCGTACGATGCCCGATGCCATCGGCGCGGATCGGAGCGAAGACGAACCGCGATCCACACAGACGAACTTGATCATCCGCGACCCGCGGGCGCATCGAGACATTCACGCGAATCGCATCGCCATAGCCCGGAAAACGGCCCCTGCCCGCGGGCCAGCCTGCCCGGCGCGCCGCGTTCGACGATGCCGCCGGCGTCCATGACGAGGACTTCGTCGACAAGCTCGGTCAGCGCCGAAAGGCGGTGCGTGATCAGCAGCACGTTGCGTCCTCGCATCAACGCCATGACGGTATGCAGCAGTGCCTGCTCCGTGATGCTGTCGAGCCCTTCGGTCGGCTCGTCGAGAACGAGAATCGGCGCATCGAGCAACAGCGCGCGCGCAATCGCCAGACGACGTGCCTGACCACCGGACAACCGTGCGCCTGCCTCACCGATCTGCGTGTCGTAGCCTTGCGGCAGGTCCGTGATGAAATCGTGCAGCTGCGCGCTGCGGCATGCCGCCTCCAGTGCCGCTTGGTCGGCGTCGGGCCGCGCCATCAGCAGATTGTCGCGAACGGTTGCGTTGAATAGATAAGTGTCTTGCGAGACGACGGCAATGCGTGCGCGCACGGATTCGCCCGCGCACTCGCGCAACTCGCGATCGCCAAGCCGGATGCTGCCGGCCTGATAGTCCCAAAAGCGCAGCAGCACGTTGACCAGGCTCGATTTTCCCGCGCCGCTCGCGCCGACCACCGCGAGGCGACCGCACTCGGGCAACTCGAACGACACATTGCGCAATGCCCAATCGTCGCCCTCCCGATATCGCATGAAGACGCCCTCGAACGCGAGCGCGGCGCCGCGCGGCAGGTGCGGCTCGGCTGGGTCGGCCACGGCAGGCGCCGCATCGACGAGCGCAAAAATACGCCGGGCGGCCGCGAGACTCTCGCCGAGCATCTGCATGGCGAGCGGCAACGGCATCGCCGCTTCGAAGGCGGCCAATACGAGGAGCGCCAACATCGCCAGATCAGCCGGCGGCAAGGCGCCGCGGCTCACCGATGGAACGACGAGTACGAGCGTCGCCCACATCGCCAGCGATGCCGCTACGACGAGCGTCGCTTGCGAGAGTGCATCGAGCCGGTTCACCGCGGCCTGCCTGGCGACGAGTTCCGCCGATAGCGCGTCGATGCGCTGCGCATAGCATGCCTCACCGCCGTAGACACGCAGTTCGGCCGATCCCTGCATGGCGTCGATGACTGCCTCGCGCATTTGCGCGCGCAGCGCCACGCATGCACGCGAAGGCTCGTTCGCGCGGGCGAGCAGACAAGCCGGCAGCACCACGCCGGCAAGCAGCAGGCAAACTAACAGCACGAGTGCCGCCGGCAGGCTGAAAACGGCCGTGGCGGCGATCAGGATCGCTGCACCAACGGCGCCTACGATAATCGGCAGCAGAACCCGCAGATAAACGTGATCGAGACTATCGATATCGGACTGAATGCGGCTCAGGAGATCGGCGCTGCGCAGATCGGCCAGGCGCGCCGGCGCTAGAGGCTCGATACGCGAGTAGAACCAGACGCGCAGTTGGGCCAGCAGCTGCAAAGTGGCATCGTGGGTGACGAGCCGTTCGATGTAACGCCCAAGCGTACGAACGATCGCGCAGGCGCGGATCGCCGCCGCCGGAGTGAAGTAGTCGAAAGCCGTCCGCGCGATACCCGCGAGCGCCATCGAGGCGATGAACCAGCCCGAGAGCGCCATGAGGGTGACATTGGCAAGCAGTGTCGCGAGCGAGACGGCTGCACCGAGCGCCATCCGCTTCCAGTACGGACGAAAGAGCAGAACGAGGCGGATGAAATCGGCGCGAGCCTCGTGCGCAAGACGCACGCGGGAATGCTTCGGCCGGTCCGATCGCAGCGAGGCGCTCACGATACAACTCCGGGAACCGCATCTGCATGCGCATCGTGCGTGTCGTAGGCTCGCATCAGGCGGCGATAAAGGCCGTCGCGGGACATCAATTCCCGATGCGATCCGCTCTCGAAGGCGCGTCCGCGATCGATGACGACGATATGCGTCGCCAGTTGCGCAGTGGCCGGCCGGTGAGCTGCAAGCAGCACCGTCCGGCCACGCGCGAGCCGACCGATCGCGGCATGAATGCGTTGCTGCGTACGCGCATCGAGATGGGCGGTCGGCTCGTCGAGCAGTACCACGGGCGCATCCTTGAGAAAGGCGCGGGCGAGCGCAAGACGTTGAATCTGACCGCCGGACAAGCCCACGCCACGCTCGCCGACAGGCGTGTCGTATCCGGCGGGCAATGCCTCGATGAATTCGCGCGCATCCGCAAGGTCGGCGGCCTCGCGCACGCGCGCGATCGAGGCGCCGGGCGAAGCGAGCCGCAGATTGTCGAGCACCGTGCCCGCGAAGAGGTGCGCGCGCTGCGGCACCCATGCCACGTTCGCGAGCCAGCTGGCTTCGTCTATGGCCGACAGGTCCATGTCGTCGATCGAAATCGAACCGCTTTGGGGCAACGCGAAGCCGAGCAGCAAATTGAGGGCGGTGCTCTTACCCGCTCCGCTCGGGCCAACCAGGGCCGTGATTTCGCCGGGCTCGGCAACGAAGCTGAGCGCATCGAGCGCCGTGCGGCCTTCGGCATGCGCGAACGACACGCGCTCGAAACGAATGCGATGAGGCTGCGCAGGCTGCAGCGTCGCCCGCGCAGTGCAACGCTCCGGTAACGGTGCGCTCAGGATGTCGACGATGCGCTCGGCGGCCGCAATGGCCTCCATGCGGGCGTGATAGTGCGTGCCGAGCGTACGCAACGGCAGATAGAACTCAGGGGCGAGCAGCAACACGAAGAACACCGGCTGGAAATGCACCTTCGCATAGAGCAGATTGAAGCCGATCAGCACGGCGACGATCGCAATGCTGACCGTCGACAGAAATTCGAGCGCCACCGAGGACAAAAATGCGATCCGCAAGACTTGCATCGTACTGAGCCGATACGACTCGGACACGCGGGCGACGATTTCCGCTTCACGCCGACTGGCGTTGAAACGCTTGAGCGTCGCAAGGCCCGCGAGCGTGTCGAGCAGGCGTGCGCTCAAGCGCACGAGCCGGCGCCACTGGCGCTGGTTCGCGGCCACCGCATCCTTGCCGAGCAGCGTCATGAAAAGCGGGATGAGCGGCGCAGTCAATACGAGCACGAGACCCGATACCCAGTCGAGCGGAAATATCACCACGACGAGCGCGAGCGGCAACAGCGCGCTCAACGCGCGCTGCGGAAGCCAGCGTGCATAGTAGCCCTCGAGCGCCTCCACTCCCGTGACGAGATGGCTCGATAACGCACCGCTCGACTCCTTTGCGAGCCATGCGGGACCGAGCGCCTGGATCTTGCGAACGAGCTCCGCGCGCAACGCGGTGCGCACGGTCGCCGCGCCGGCGAACGCATATCGCTGCGCCGCCTGCACGGCGACGAAGCGCAAACCGATCGCCGGCAGCATGGCCGCCAGTGCCGGCCACACTGTCGCGAGCGCGGCGCCGCGGAGGATGACGGCGTTGACGATCCACGCCAACAACGCCGCCTGTGCGATCACGGCGACTCCTGCCGTCAGTCCCATTGCGACGGCCATCCTGAGTGGCGCACGTATGCCGTCCGCGCGCCGCGCAAGCCATGCGTCCAAGGTCTTTTTCAACTGAGAATCGGGGCTCATGCTCTTGAAGCTCGAACATATAAAAACATCGCGGCACGATGTCGCACCCATGCGAAGAACGATGCAACCGTACCGGCACGAACCTTAACAGAACCGCGCTCGCGCGAAACGATGCCCGGCGCGCCGAGGCGCGCTGAGCCCCGTGTTTGCGTGGATCTTGCGACGGTATGCCGCAAGAAATCGAGCGGCGCTTAATTAAAATCAATGACAGTCGAACGTGTTGCGTTCGCGCGTTCGTGCCGGGTCTTTGCCGACACACGGTTCGCATCATTCGCACGATTCGGCAACGCCTATTACCGGAGCTTCACATGATCAGCAATACCGTGGTCGAGCTTTCGCGGCTTCAGTTCGCCGCGACTGCGCTCTATCACTTTCTGTTCGTCCCGCTCACATTGGGGCTGTCGTTTCTTCTGGCGGTCATGGAGACCGTCTATGTCATCACCGGGAAGCCGATCTACCGCGATATCACCCAGTTCTGGGGCAAGCTCTTTCTGATCAATTTCGCGCTCGGCGTGGCGACCGGTCTCACGATGGAGTTCGAGTTCGGCACCAACTGGTCGTTCTACTCGGGCTTCGTTGGCGATATCTTCGGCGCGCCGCTCGCCATCGAAGGCCTGATGGCATTCTTCATGGAATCGACGTTCGTCGGCCTCATGGCCTTTGGCTGGGAGCGGCTTTCGAAAGGCAAGCATCTCGCCGTCACCTATCTCGTCGCGCTCGGCTCGAATCTCTCGGCGCTCTGGATTCTCGTGGCCAACGGTTTCATGCAGAACCCGCAAGGGGCCGCCTTCAATCCCGTGACGATGCGCATGGAGCTGCAAAGCTTCAGTGCGTTGATTTTCAGCGAAGATGCGCAAACCAAGTTCGTGCATACGAGCATTGCCGGCTATGTGACCGCCGCCATCTTCGTGACAGGCATCAGCGCCTACTACATGCTTCGCGGCCGGCACATGGAGCTCGCCAAGCGCTCGTTTCGGATGGCCAGTCTGTTCGGTGTGCTCTCGGTAGCCGGCGTCATTACGCTCGGCGATGCACTTGGCTTCGTGGGCGGCCATGCCCAGCCATCGAAGCTGGCGGCAATGGAAGCGCTCTGGCAGACCGAGCCCGCACCGGCGCCTTTCAACGTCGCGGCATGGCCGCTGAACAGCGAGCGCCGCAACGCCTGGAGTCTGCAGATCCCCTACGTGCTCACGCCGCTTCTCACGCACACGTTCGATACGACGGTGCCGGGCGTGGACCGCATCGAAGCCGATGCGGTGAAACGGATCAGAAACGGCATTCCCGCTGTCGCCGCATTGAAGGTGTTGAGCGCCGATCCGACCAACGCCGCTGCGCTCGCGCAGTTCGAGGCACACAAGGCCGATCTCGGCTATGGGTTTCTCGTGAAGCGCTATGCGGCTGGCCAGGACGTCGAGCGAGCGACCGAAGCCGATATCGCGAAGGCCTCGAAAGACACGGTGCCGAACGTATTCCTGATGTTCTGGACGTTCCGCATCATGGTGGCCTGCGGCATTTCGATGCTGGCCTACTTCGTGATCGCCGTCATCTTGTCATTGCGCGGGGACGTGCATCGCCGGCGCCGGTTTCTCAAGCTCGCGCCATGGATGATCCCGGTTCCGTTCATCGCCTGCGAAACCGGCTGGATCACTGCGGAGGTCGGACGCCAGCCGTGGTCGGTCTATGGTGTGTTACCCACCTGGATGTCGGCGTCCAGCCACAGCGTCGGATACATGATCTTTTCGCTCGCCGGCTTCTTGCTGCTCTATTCGGTATTCATCGTCATCGAGGCGTTCCTGATGGTGAGAGCGATCCGCCAAGGTCCCGACGCGCCGCATGGCAGCGATACGGCACCCGCCATCACGGAGCCGGCGGCGGTTCGAACCGGCGCAACCGCTGCGCCGGCACGATAAAAAGGACTGCGAGATGGAACTCTATCTAGTCTTCAAGGTGCTCTGGTGGCTGGTGCTCGGCGTGCTGCTGATGGGGCTCGGCATCATGGTGGGCATGGACATGGGCGTCGGCGCGCTGCTGCGCTATGTCGGGCGCACCGACACCGAACGGCGCATCGCACTCAACATCATTGCGCCACACTGGGACGGCAACCAGGTCTGGTTCGTTCTCGGCGGCGGGGCGGTTTTCGCCGCATTCCCGCTGCTCTATGCGACTGCGTTCTCGGGCCTTTACATCGTCATGCTGTTGCTGCTCTGGACGATGATCCTGCGGCCGCTCGGCTTCGAGTACCGCAGCAAACTGCCAACGGCTGCCTGGCGCAACGTGTGGGACTGGGCGCTCGTCGTGAGCGGCACGGTGCCGATGATCGTCTACGGCGCGGGTGTCGGCAATATGCTGCGGGGCGTGCCCTTTCATTTCGACTGGGATCTCACGTCGCACTACACCGGCAGCTTCGTCTCGCTGCTGAATCCGTTCGCGGTGATGTGCGGCATGCTTTCGCTCTCGCTTGCCGTCTATATGGGCGGCGTGATGCTCACAGGACGCTCGGAGCCCGGGCCGCTGCAAGCGCGTGCGCGCCGCGCCGCCACGGTCGGCATTGCGATCGCATTCACGCTGTTCACGATCGGCGGATGGTGGACGATCCATCTAGACGGCTATCGGCTCGTACAGGCACCGGCGCCCGGCTTGGCGCAAACCCCGCTGCAACAAACCGCGGTGCTCGTCAGCGCGGGCTGGTTCGATAACTACCGCGCCGTTCCCGCGCTTTGGCTCGTACCGGCACTCGCGTACTTCGGCATGACGCTGGGCTTTTTTGCGCTGCGCGCGCGCCGCGCGACACTCGCCTGGTGGTGCGGCGCGCTCGCATGGATCGGCGTCATCGGCACGGTCGGCGTCAGCATGTTTCCGTTCCTCTTGCCGTCATCGAGCCACCCGTCGCAGAGCCTCACGGTCTGGAACTCGGTGTCGAGCCGCCATACGCTGATCTGGATGGCGGGCTGGGCCGCTATTTTCGTCCCGGCCATTCTCGCCTATACCAGTTGGGCGTTTTACATCATGCGCGGCAAGGTGAAGGCAGAACATGTCGAAGCCGATCCGCACGCTTATTAATGGGGTAATCATGAAGACGTTTTTGCAATTCGCCGTGATGCTGGCCGCTGTCGTCGCGGCGATCGTTATCGGTGTCATCGTGGGCAATTATGGCGCGTGGTACTTCTCGTGGATCGTCGGCACGATCATGATCGTGCTCTTCTCCGCCGCGGGCGGTGTATTGCTCGACACGCAGGAGTACGAACGATCGGCAGCCCGGCGCTGATCTATGCTTCGTAAAGTTCGAGCGGCAAGCCGTCCGGGTCGCTGAAGAACACGAAGCGCTTGCCGGTCAGCTCGTCGAGCCTGACCGGCTCCACCGCCACACCCGCCGCGGTGAGCGACGAGACGCACGCATCGAGATCGTCTGTTGCAAAAGCGAGATGGCGCAATCCCCGGGCCTCGGGATACGACGGCCTCGGCGGAGCCTCTGGAAACGAAAACAACTCGATCTGGCCATACTCGCCGACTTCGAGATCGAGTTTCCACGAACGGCGTTCCCCCCGCCACGTTTCGCGAATGACGCGCAATCCCAACGTCTGCGTGTAAAAACGCTTCGAGCGCTCATAGTCCGAGCAAATAATCGCAACGTGGTGAATGCGGGAAAGGGGCAGCGCAGCGGACGTCATCGCATCTCCTATGGCACCGATGTTTATACACCGCCCGCGCGATACGCTCAATGCCCATTGATCGACCGACCCAGCAGTTTGGCGAATAAAAACTTATTAAAAAAGGATCGCGAGCGCATCGGAGCATCCCGCGGTCATGGCGCGAGGACATCGTCCGCCAGGGAATCGATCGTTCTCTGTCACGACCATGACATAGACATTCTGCGAAATAGCGCTAATTCGATTTGCATGAATCGTACAAACTTTTCGAATATTCGCTACAAAGAAACTTTATGGATCAGACATTTCGTTTTCTCTCGCAGATTGCCATTCGCCCTTTAGCCGATGAGCGCGTGCACGCGCGCTTTTTGACCGACCGCGACTTACCCGCGCTGCTGGAGTTGGAGCAGGAAAAGTGGACCGATGTGCAGGCCGCGTCGCGCGCCCAACTCCAGGCGCGAATCGACGCGCATCCCGATCTGGCCGTCGGCGCCTTTTGCTCGCGATCCGGCCGACTGCTCGCCTCGCTGTTCATGCGGCCCGTCGCCGACGACTTCCACCGCTGTGTCACGACCTGGGAAGACTGCACATTACTGCCCTCCCCTGCCACAGGGACGACGCTATTCGGCATCAGCCTCACGAGCCGCGATCGAGCCGGTGTCACGGCATTACTGAAATTTTTTTGGCCCTACGCACTCAAGCGCGGCTGGCGGTACATCTATCTCGGCTCTCCGGTGCCCGGTCTGCGCGACTGGATGGCGGCTCATCCCGAAGGGCACGTCGAAGACTACGTCCATGCCCGGCGCCGCGGCCTGCCCCTCGATCCGCAGTTGCGCTACTACGCCTCGCGCGGCTTCGACAGGATCGTCTCGATCAAGCGGGACTATTTCCCGCATGAGCGCTCGCTCGATTACGGGGTGCTCCTGCGAGGAACGGTTCCTTTGTCGATACTGCGTCCAGTTTGGTCTGCGCTTGCGCTGCCTACGATACAACGCATCGCCCACCCGCTCGCCGCATTGCTATGACTCGATCCGCCACGCACTCCACGACCGGACGCGTTCAGCCGCGCTCGTACAGCGATTGGCCCAGCGCATTGTTTTTGTCGTCCGTCCTCATCAATACGATTCTGATTTCGATCTGCACCAACCCGTGGTTCCTCGCTCCGCTGATGCTGCTCCAAGGGCTCCTGCTGACCGGGTGTCAAGAAGCCAAGCATCTGTGCGCGCATGGGACGTTCATCGGCAATCGCAACGTGAGCGATGCGATTGGCACCGCATGCGCGGCGCTGGTCGGGCAGAACTTTTTTGCCTTCCGTTACTTTCACCTGGCACACCATCCCGTCCCCTGCACCGAGGCCGATCCCGAAGGGCCGCTCTATGCTCGGAGCTGGCGCACGCGCTGGATCTGGCTACTGGCCCCGCTCGAGGTGCCTTGGGTCGCCTGGCATCTGACTCGAACGGGATGGTCGATGGTGCCGCGGGCCAAACGCGCCCGGCGCAACGCAGCCTTCGTCTGGTGGGTCGTATTTGCGCTATCGATAGCCGTCGGGCTGCGCCACGCGCCACGCACGGTCGCTGTCGCTTATCTGATTCCGCTCGCACTGTCGGCATGGTTCGATTTCATCCTCACACAGGCCGAGCACTATGGCGTGGCGATTGCCCCCGCCTCGTGCCGGCGCCCGCAGGGCTCGATCGCGAACGACATCGCGCTTCCATTCGGCCTCGGCTGGGTCCTGCTGCACCGTTCGCTGCACCGGACGCACCACTGCGAACCTGCCTTGCGATGGTTCGAGGTGGCGCGTCGGATCGAAACGGATCCCACCGCGGCGCCAATCGGCTATATCGCGTTCGTGCGCCGTTGGCTGACGGACGGCCCCAGGTTATGGCTGACGGATCGAGGCTCCCGCGCGAACGCGAACGTGCCGATTCGCGCACAATCGGGACGCCGGACATGACGCCGACTTACGATGCTTCCGCCCGCCGCGGCAAACCGCTGTTCTGGAATGGCACACTCGTGCGCAGCCGGTTCTTCGACGCGCTTTCGTTGATCCTCCCCGCCGGCGAGGCCTTTCTCATCGACACGCTCGAAACGTGGCGCACGCGTTGTCCCGCGCCTATCGATACCAGGCTGCACAGCGAAGTCGAGCGTTTCGTTCGCGAAGAGCGCGCGCATCGGCAAGCGCACGTGCGTTACAACGATGCGCTGATTGCGGGCCTGCCAGGCGCACAGGCCGTCGCCGAGCGGGCAAACCGCGTAACCGCTGAACTCGAGCGGCTCGATTTGCCGATGAAGATAGCGCTCGTCGCCGCATTCGAGCACTTGACCGCCGTACTCGCCGAAGAGGTCGTCTCTCACGGCACCTTGCTGATCGATGGGCAATCGCACGCGACGAAGCTGTGGCGCTGGCATGCGCGCGAGGAACTCGGACATCGCGATGTGGCTATCGACGTCGCGGCGCACGCGGGACTGAACCGATGGACGCTGAGGTTGGCCTTGCTCCTCGCTACCGGATATCTTTTGGTCGACGAGTTGCGCTACACGTTCGCGTTGTGCCGCTGCGATATCCGCTCGGGTGCGATGAGCCGGCGCGCCGCATCGATCGATGCAGCCCGGTTCGCGTTCGGCAGCCTGCCCTCGCTCGTCCGCATGGTGCGGGGATGGTGGCGTTATTTCCGCGCACCGTTGGCGAGCGCACGCTGAATATCGATTTCGCTGTCGGGCACGGCGTTTCGCCGCGGCCACCGGAATTGCAATATCACTTTCCTAGCATGGGTCGCAAACCGAGGTTAGATTTACGATGAAATCCGCCCTGCGCCGCATCCTCCCGTCACCCACATCTCCTACTGCTGCTCCCGCGGCGGAGATCCGGCAACCGCAATCCGCCCCGCAGCCGGAAGGATCGGCAGCGGCGCACCCCGCGCGCGGCAGCGTGCGGGGTCGCCTCGGGCAATTGTTCGACATGAAGAAGGTTCCCTTCGAGCCGGCTGTCAGCGTCGAGCGCTGGGACGAGACGACGACGCTCGGCATCTGCGAACGCTGGGCCGAAGGGCAGCGCAAGCAGCCGTCGATCGTCGGACTGGCTCGCCTGACGGCGCTGAACTTCGAGCGGGCACGACCGGATTCGATCCCCGCGGAGATGCGAGATCAGCGCTTGTTGCCGGAAGGATCGAAGGACGAGGACTATTACCGCGAGATGATCGCCACATTCCTTGAAACGGTAGGGCTCGACGATACCGACGCAGTCATCGACAGCTTCAAAAAGACCGGTACGGGTGCGTTGCATCGTCAGCGCCTGACCGTCTCCTCGACCGTCAACGGGGCGGTAAGCGCCGCGCAATTGGCGGCTTCGGCTCATCTGCCGGCGAAAACGGCGCTCTCCGGCGTGCAACTGCTGCTGACGTTGCTTTCGACGCAGTTGGCATTCGATTCGGCCAACATCCGGTTCCGGAATTCGGGTACCGAGGAAATCATGCCGCTTGGCAAGGCCGATGCGACGCCGAGCGCGAAGACAGGTCCGAATGTCATGCGTGCATCGGCACGCCTCGCGTTGGAACTGCGCAAAATCGGCAACGCCGTGCGGAAAATGGAGCGTGCGCAAGCCGATCTCGACGACGCGCGTACTCGGCTGGCGAATCCGAATGCCGCACCGCAAGAGCGCGAGCAGGCCGATCGCGACATGCGTGCCGCCGGCACCGCACTCAGCGTCGCTTATGCGCGGTTTTGCATGCGCATGGAGTTGAAATCCGATTACAAAACCGCGGCCGAAAGCGCAAAGATCGAGTATCACGGCAACAAGCGCGCGTTCGGCGTCAGTGTCGCGTCGGGCGCGGCGACTTATACGGCGACGCTGCTCGGCATCCTCACGCCCGTCGTCATCTCGTCGTTTGCCGCCACCGCCGGCGCGACGGCGGGCGCTGTCGCGCTCGTGGCCGCGCTTTATGTCGGCTACCAACTCGGTTCGGGTCCAAGCAAGGACGGCGAGGCTAAAGCGAAACGCGCGATCGTGGCGCTTGCCAAGTCGACGGACCTGCTGGCCGGCAACGCCGCCAAGCAGCAAACCGAACGCGCCGCAGCCTATCGCACCTACATCGCCGAAAAACGCGTGACGAACAATCCCGAGGTGCGCAAGCAGGCCAAGGCCAAACTCATTGCCACGCTCGAAGAGATCGCGCGCCGCGATTCGACGAAAGACGATCTCGATCCAGTCAGGAACTGGACCGATTACGCGGCGCTGCGTCGCGGGATCGCCAATGCGGGTACCGATGAAACCGCCGTGAAAGCGCTCGAAGACTCGTTCGCTGAAACACACGCGAGTCAATTCAAAGCGTCGACCGTCTCCGATGCCTGGAAAACGCCCGATCGCATGCGCTTCGATAGCATGGGACGGCTGCTGCTGGGCCGCGTGAGCGAATCGCTCGCGTCGCTGCACGACTTCAACACCGAAGTGGAACGGACCGGCGCCCGCGATTCGCGGCGCAAGGCCGCGACGCGCAACACGTTGCGTGCCGGCCGTCGTGCCGAGGTCAAGGCCTGCTTGCGCGACTGGCTTCATTTCGAACTCGCGCAGTCGCGGATGAAGGCAGCCGTTGCCGAGACCGATCCGGTTCAGGCGCGCAACACCCTGCGAGCAGCAGCCCAGGCGCTCGCGGCCATCGAAAGCGCCGATGCCCGCGCACTGTTCAGCACCGATGCGCGCAAGCAGGTGGATGCGACGAAGCTCGCCAAATCGATGGCGATCGGCGAGCGTGAACGCTATACGGTGACGAACGCCGGAGCGGCCGCATTGGCAGCAGCGGTCAATATCTCCGGCTCGGCGGCGAGCCTGGGGCTCAATATTCACAAGGCCGAATTGGCCAGTCATGGGGTTCATCAAAAGCCGGCGTTCGGCGATCAGAACGACGCGCGTCTGGTGGCGCAAGGCACCGCGCCCGTTACCGCGCCCTATTCCGCGGGCGAACGCGCGCGGTTCCAGAAGACCAGCATGGCCAAGCTCGTCAAGACGCTCGCAAGAGACGGCGAACCCGTCGTGACGAAGCTCGACTTGCCGGCGACGAATGCCATGCTCGTCGATCTGGGCGATCGACACAGCGACGCGTCGCTCGACCGGTTGCTCGCGAGCATCGAGGCAGCACGGGACATCCCCGACGAAATCACGGTTTCGGTCGGCGGGGCGAAGCTCAGTTCAGGCAAACTGAGCGGCACGACCGGGTATTACAACTGGCGCTATCGACACGCACCGCTTGCGACCCAGGCGAAGTTCAGAACGCGTCAAATGGCGATGCTCGCCGATAGCCTCGCCATCTCGGTCGCCACACCCATCGCTCACGCAGTGGCCCAAGTGCCATTGTCGAAAACGCGCAAGGCGGCCGATCTCGGCAAAAGCCTGAGCCCGGGCGTACGCGAACGGCTGACGAGCCTCGCGATCCAGCCGCCGCCATCCGAGGCACCGCCCCCGCCGGACGCGCAGCACGCGAGCGATACGGTTGTAGAACGAGTCGAATCGGAGTTGCCGCCGCCCGAAACGCCGCTTCCTGAAACGCAAACGGGATCGCCCCCAGCCAACGACTTCATCGCTTCGGCCGGCGCGGATGCGCACGGGCTGGCAGGCTCGTTCGATGCGCAAGCCGCCGCACTCGCACTGCGTGCTATCCCGGAGCTCGGCGGCAGCGCGCGCGTCACGCATCCGGACGTGCCTGCGGCGCGCCCGGAGAACGTGTTCGTGCCGCGTCCCGAGCAAGCGGCGATACCGGTAGCCGAACGCCATGAACCGCTCGAACTCGAGCGGCAGCGCGACATGATGATGGGCGCGGGGCGCGACGAGACGCTGCGATGGTTCGCGCAGCACGGGATTCGCGCCGCGGACAACAGCGGTCATGCCTCGATGGACTGCCTGATCATTTCGTTGCTTCAGCACGCGACGGGCCGCTATGACGCGCAATCCGAGCCGCTGCTCGCGGCTCAGGCATCGCGTTACCGCGAAGCGATGGCGCGCGAGTATCCCGAGATCGAAGGCGGCGACCGCATGCTCTACGACGACGAGCCGGCGATCGCGGCGCTGATGCAGCGGATCAACCGCGATTACGGCGCAAGTATGAATCTGCAATTGATCATGCCCAGCATCGACGGTCCCATTCGCTTTCAAGCGTCGCGGCTCGGAACCGATCCCGTCGGCATCGTCATGTTCGGCAATCACTTTCAGGCCGTTCATATGGCGGGCGACATCAGTGAAGAGCACATCGTCGACGAACCTTCGGACACGTCGACATCGTCGAGCGAACAACCGGTCGCCTCGGCGTCGTTGACGCAAGCCACGCTGCCGGCCGACGTCGAACCCGTCAGCAGCCGGCTCGAGGCGTGGTTGTCCGCCATGCCGACCGACCCGCGAACGATCGGCGCGCTCAGGCAGGCAGCGGCATCGACACAACCCATACCGCGCGGCATCGATGCCATGCAGGATTCGACGCTTCGTTCGCCGTCCCTCGACAGGCAGGATTCGTTCGCCGGAACGACGGCCGCCGTCGTCGGAGCCGATTCGCGCCGCTGGACGGTGGCCGGGCGGCGCGTCCGGTTCGATGACGATGCCAAGACGAACGACGGCCCAACCCGGCGCGCCAGATCGAATAAACCGGGACGGGAATGACTCAGCGTCGACGGTGACGAGCGGGCATCGATCGAACGCCGATGCGGCAGTTACTGCGCCGCGAGCCCATGACGAATCGAATAGCGGAACAACTCCGCGTTGTTACTCACGCCGAGTTTCTGCATCAAACGCCGCTTATGCGTGCTGATCGTTTTGGCGCTCAGCGAAAAGGCCTCGGCGATCTCGTTGATGCTGCGCCCGCTCGCGAGCAGACGCAGCACCTCGAATTCCCGATCGGAGAGGATCTCGTGCGGCGGCACGTCGCTCGAATGGCGTTCGAACACCACCGCATCGACGAGCGTCGGATCGATGAAGCGCCCGCCTGTTGCAAGCTTTCGAATGGCCGCCAGCAGCACTTCGGGATCGCTATCCTTCGTGACGTAGCCGCTCGCACCCGCGCGCAAAGCCCTCGAGACGACCTGCGCTTCGTTATGGATGCTCAGAATCAGAATGGGCATGTCCGGATATTCGCCATGAACGCGGCGAATCAGGTCCACGCCGCTGATACCCGGCATCGTGATGTCGAGCATCAGCAAGTCCACCTCACGGCATCGCAGCTTACTGAGCACGTCGGCCCCGCTCGCGGCTTCGTCGACCACCGTCACGTCGGTGGCCGTCGCCATGATCTGTTTCAAGCCGCTGCGGACTACGGCATGATCATCCGCGATCAGAATCTTGATCATCTTCTCTTCCATTCTCGACAGGAATACTGATCGACACGACAGTCCCCGAACCGGGTGCGCTGTCGATCTGCAATGAAGCACCTATGAGCCGTGCACGTTCGCTCATGCCCAGCAGTCCATAGGAATCGCGCGTGCCGGCGGCGGCCGGATCGAAACCGCAGCCATTGTCGCTGACGTTCAGGACGAGCCCACGTGCGTCGCGCATCATCGTGACGTAGACGCGTGTGGCGCGCGCATGACGCGCGATATTCGTCATCGATTCCTGGACGACCCGAAACAGCGCCGTCGCATGCGCGTCGTCGAGCTCGGGCTCGCCGGCATTGAGCACGAGCTGGCATGGGATGCCCGTGCGCTTGCCGAAATCGTCGGCCAGCCATTCGAGTGCCGAAACGAGACCGAAATTCAACGCCGCGGGCCGCAGGTGATTCGCGACATTGCGCACCATCAGAATGGTCTGCTCGACCAGATCGCGCATGCCGTTCACCTTCCCGAGCAGATCGGGCGCGCCACTCAATCGCATTTTGAGCAATGATACGTCCATCTTCAAAGCCGTCAGCAATTGGCCTAGTTCGTCATGAATCTCGAGTGCGATCCGCTTGCGCTCTTCTTCACGTATCGCCTCCATATAGGCGCTCAGTTGACGCAACTGCTCGCGCGATTCGAGCAACGCCTGCTCGATGCGCCTGCGCTCGGTCATGTCGCGTATGCCGATATACATCGCGGGCTCGTCCTGGAACGTCGCGAGCCGGGCCGTCATGGCGCCCCAGAACGTGGTGCCGTCGAGCCTGCGCAGGAGCACGTCTGTGTCGCACGACATCCCCTGGATCCGCGCACGCTCGATGATTCTGCGTCGACCGCTTTCTTCGGCGTAGAGCAGGTTGCAGTCGACATGGCCCTGCTCGGCCTCGCTCACGCCCATCAATTGCCGCCACTGCTCGTTCGCATACAACACGCGCGGTTCGGCGAGCGAGCCGATGCAAAGCGGCACGGGGCTTGCCTCGACGATCTCGCGCAAGCGCGCCTCGCTGACCTTCAGCCGCGCCTGAGCGCGTTCGCGCTCCTCGATTTCGGCGCGCAGATCGTCGTTCGCACGCGCGAGTTGCTCGGTACGGCGCGCCACGCGCAATTCGAGCTCGTCGCGAATGCGCGAAAGCTTGAACTCGGCCTTCTGCCTGACCCTCACCTCCTCCTGCAGTTGCCGGTTCTGCCTCACGAGCGTCATCTGCATTTCGCGCATGGCCAGATGCACGTTCATTCGGGCAACGACTTCGTCGATACGCACGGGCTTGGTCACATAGTCGACACCGCCCGCCATAAAACCTTCGACCATATCCCCCAGGCCATCGGCGACCGTCATGAAGATGACGGGGATATCGCGCGTGGGTACGTCGGCCTTCAATCGCCGGCAGGTATCGAAGCCGTTTATGCCCGGCATGTTGACATCGAGCAGGATCAGCTCGGGCTGGGAGAATCGCGCGCGCTCGATCGCTTCCGCACTGTCGAGCGCGATCAGCACGCGAAAGCCGCGCTCGCCGAGCGCGTCGACCACCACGCCCAGGTTGGCGGGGTTATCGTCGACGATCAGCACGGTCGCGGTGCGCGGCTGGAGATCGGCAAACTGATTCAAGGCGCGCCTCCCGCGTGCAGATGCCGCTCGACGAACGCGAGCAGCGCCTTCGATTGATAGCCGCGCGCAAGCGCGCGCAACGCCGAAGCGAGCGGCGCATAGCGGGTGTCGCGCGCACTCAGCGCATCCGCCCAGCCGCGCACGGCCCGCATATCGCCCATGCGCGCAAGCTCATGCAGCTCGCGCATCGACTCCGCCGGCGGCGTCGGCAGCAGGACGCTCGCGAGTTGCGCGAGATCGAGCGCGCGCCCCGCGGGCTGCGTTGAATAAGTCCACTCGAGTCCCAGCAGCGCCGCCATTTCCGCCTGCAATCGTTCGAAGTCGACCGGCTTCGGTAAAAACACATTGGCACCGGCCGCGAGCGTTTTTTCGACATCCGCGGCCGAGGAGCTGGCCGAGAGCGCCACGATCGGCACACTGCGGTAATCGCGCAATGCGCGCACGCGCTCGATGAATTCGAGCCCACTCATGCCGGGCATCACGATATCGGTCAATATCAGCGAAACAGGGCTCCCGCGCCCTTGCGATTGCATCAGCGCGGCGAGGCCGTCGGCGGCCTTCTCGAAGGCGATCACCTCGAAGCCGAGACTGCCGAGCAGATCGGATACGATCGCGCGGTTGACAGCGATATCGTCGAGCACGAGCACCGTACGGCGCGCCCCGGTATAGCCGGTTGCGACCCGCTCGATTTCGCACGCGATCGCGTGCGTACCCGCCTGGATCGCGGCAGGCAGCTCGAAGCGGAAGACACTGCCTCGGCCGAGTTCGCTCTCGGCGGCGATTTCGCCGCCCATGGCACGCACGAACTGCTGGCTGATCGCGAGCCCGAGCCCCATGCCGCCATCGTGGCCGCTCTTTTGCCGGCCTTGCTCGAACGGCAGGAAAATGCGCTCGAGCTCGTCGGAGCCGACGCCGCAACCCGTGTCGCGCACCTCGAAGGTGGCGCCGCCCGCGGTGCCGCGCCGCACGCGCAGCTCTACCGTCCCATGCGCCGTGAACTTGATCGCGTTCGTCAGCAAGTTCAACAGCACCTGCCGCAAACGGCGTTCGTCCGCGCGTACACCGAAGGGCACATCGGGCTCGATGTGGCAGACGAATCGAAGCCCCTTGTCGGTCGCCTTGACCACGATCACTTCCCTGATCGCGCTGACGGCCTCCGCCAGAGGCACATCCGCGACTTCGACACGCATGCGGCCCGCCTCGATCATCGCGAAGTCGAGCACATCGTGAATCAATGCCAGCAATTGCTCGCCGCAACGCTGAATGACGCCGACGGCCTCGCGCTGCGTCGCGCCGAGCGAGCCGTCGCGGCGAAGAATCTGCGCATAGCCGAGAATGCCGTTCAGCGGCGTGCGCAGTTCGTGACTCATGCTGGCGAGAAACGCGCTCTTGGCGCTGTTCGCGGCTTCGGCCGCGTGCCTTGCCTCGCGCTCGGCCGCGGCGTCGCGCTCGTCGAGATACGCGCCGTAGACGCGCAGCGCCATGGCATTGATGGCCAATACGACGCGATCGAGTTCGTCCGGTATCGTGCGCTTGCCACGCTCGAGTATCAACGGCACCGGCAGCTCGCGATAATCGTAGCGGGCAACGGCCCGGGCGATCGCGGCCAGATGTCGCGTCACGAGCCGGTTGAGCAGCCACGTGATGAAAAGCGCGACGAGAAACGTACTGGCCGCCTGGTTCACGAGAATCAGCGCCGCCGTTCGCGCGAGCGAACGGTAAAGGCCGGCGAGCGTCGCCTCGACGTGCAGCGTGCCGATCTGCCGTTGCACCCCCTCCTGCCCCCTGCGCATGATCGGGTAGTCCCGCGCAAGCGTCGCCGTCGCGCCGACGGAATGGCCGGCCGACACGATCAACGGATCGGCGCCGGCCTCCCGCACCTGGACCGCACTGATGTCGTCGAGCCGAAGCATGCCCTCGAGTTCGAGGTTCAGTTGCGACCGGTCGAGTCGCCACAGCGCTTCGGCGAGGCTGTCGCGGTAGATGCGGTCCACTTCGGAGAGGCGGCCTTGCACGTGCTCGACCCCCAGCCAGTAATCGCGGCACAGCTGCGCGGCGGTCAGCGCGAGCGTGACGACGCAACTGAACACGAATACGATGACGAACAACCGCACGACGACACTGCCGCGCACGCGATCGAGGGGGCGCCACCTGAGAATTGACGCGTTGAGATTCATATCGACTTCAGAAAAACCCTGCCTTCATGCCACCGGCGGCTCACTTGACCATCCAGTATTCCCCCGGGATGTCGCGGTCCGCGTCCGACAAATACCGATTGTCGAGATGGATGACCGTACGGCGGGCCAGTTCGGCGCGTTCGAGCGCGGATCGGATATCGGGCTGCGAATCGAACAGCCGTTTGTATGAACCATCGCGATAGGCCGCGCGCAAGCCGGTCTCGATCGTGTTGGCGAGCGCATCGTCGCGCTTGCTCGTATAGAAAATGAAATCCGAGCGGTAAGCGAGCAACAGATGACGTTCGACGACGAGATCGGGATTGGCTGCCCCACGTGCCGCCAATTCGGTCCACGCTTCGACGACACCGCGCGGGAAGTAATCGATGCGCCCCGCCTCCGTCATCGGAAACAGCGAATCGTACGTCGACGTTTCGATATTCAGGCCCGCATCGCGCAGAATGCCCGTATCGACCCACCCGAACCCCTGCCCGCCCGTCAACGTCTTCAGTTGAGCGAGCGAATCGATCTTGTCGAACTCGGCCTGGCGGTCCTTGCGAATCAGCAGGACACGATAGCCGATCAAGCCGCGATAGATCGGTATGCGCACCGGGCGCAGCATCGCTTCGTCGCGCGCCGACATGCTGACCCACGCCAGATTGATCGAGCGTCCCGCTGCCAGCTCGCGCAATGCCCGCTCGCGCTGCATTACGTCGCTCGAGCGGCGAATCGTGTAATCGGCATGCGCCTCGCGCATCGCAAGATCGAGTACGGCTTTCGCGAACAGCGCGCGCTGATCGTCGATGACCGTGAGCCGCGGATAGACGATGTCGAAGTGCTCGGCGCGCGCAAGGGGCGCGAACAGAGCGGTCAGCACAATCATCGCCGCGGTGACGACAGCGCGACACGAAAGCCGCGTGCCCGGCATCGCCTCGGCATGGCGCCGTAGGCGCGGGAGAAGCGTCTTGGCAGTCCTCAGCGGCACAACGAGACTTTCCGTTCAATATGTGGGACAGATGGAGCGCGCCGGCGACCGTCAGCGGGCCAGAGGCCATGCCGGCATGGACCGGACGACGCTGAGCATCGCACGATTGCCGGGAGTTTGGAAGCAGCCCAAACCCGGTCACCATTGTAAACGTCCTGCCGCCTCGCGGCCGATTCAACGGTCTGACGAAACGTTCGCGCGTCACTGAGCGCTGCGCACTCCGTCGACGGGCTCGACGAAACGCACGCCGCGCGTCGCGCGCAGTGCCGCGACGTCCTTTTCGATGTCGTGGCCTTGGCCGAGCGCGCCCAGCGAGTAGACGCCATCCTCGTTCGGGCCGCCGACGATCTGCAGATTGCGGGGCACGAGCAGCGCCTGGAGTTCGCCGGCAGTCATCGATGCGTCGACGACGAGCCGGATCGATGCCTGCGGCAACAGGGCATCGGGCGATGACAGCGTACGGTAGGCGGCCGGCTGATGGGATACGCCAAGCGCGAGGAACCCACCCGCTTCGAGCAGCACCATGGCGGCCAGACCGCAGGCGACCCAGGCCCAGCGGCTGCGGGCCGCGCCACCGGCCGCGGCGGCAACGTGCGGGGCAGCGGGCTCGTCCCGCGCCTCGACTTTTCGCATCAACCGGTCGAGCCCGCGCTCGACGGGCAGCTCGACGCCGCCGCCCGCATTCATGCCCGCATGCACACGCCGTTGACGAACGAGTTCCTCGCGACAATGGATACACTCGCGCAGATGTTCGTCGACCTCGCGTCGAACGGACTCGGAAGCGGTACCGTTGACGACCCAAGGCAGCAAATCCCACACGCGCAGGTGAGTTCGCTCGCAACCGTTGTCGGTCGATGTATTTTTCACTGGTCTTCCTCGGCAAAACCGGCCAACGCCGGCATGACATTGCGCAACTTGACACGGGCATGGAACATCCGGGCCTTCACCGTACTGACTGGCGAGCCCGTCATGTCGGCGATCTCATCGAGCGAATATCCCATCACGTAAGCCATTTCCATCACGAGGCGCTGCTCGGGCGTGAGCCTCGTCAACCCCTTGTTGAGCCAGTCGATCAACTCGTGATCGACACCGGGCTCGCCCGCCAGCGCCTCATGCTCGCCTTCCAACGATTCGGTGGGCAGCAAGCCTTGTCGCAGCGCCTTGAGCGTCACACGATAGGCGATGCCCATGAGCCAGCTCGAGACGCGCGAGTGCCCCCTGAACTCGTGGGCCTTTTGCCAGACGACGAGGAACGTATCGTTGACGACCTCCTCGATCAGGTCCTCCCGCCGCGTGAAGCGCGCCAGGAAACGAACGAGCCGGCGGTGGTACTCGCGGTAGAGCGAGTCCAGCGCGGCCTTGTCGCGCGTGGCGATGCGCGCCAGCAACGCGACGTCGTCGGCGTCGTTGCTGCGCGAGGCCGCCGCCTTCGGCCGCCCGATCGAAATCTCCACGACCGGCAACATGCAGTTCAGAATCCACCCAGTTCGATATTTCACTGTAGGTACCCGCCAGCATGAAAAAAGTTGCGACGTTTCGAATATCGAAAGCCGATGCAGGCCTCACTTTGCCGTCAACGCTCACAGGATTTAGATCGGGAAAGACGGATTCAGCTGTAGGGATTTTCTGATCAAGACACCCCACGGGCCGCTGGAATCCTTTACGGCCAGCCGTTTCGCGGGGTAAGGAGTTCGGCACGCATACTGTGAAAAGCCGCAAAACGGGCATGAACCTGACGCATCCGAGTTCCCGACAGCCGGCACTAACCGACAACAAGACTTCATTCATGAAGCCGGGCGCGACGGGAGCGCGTCTTACTTGGAGGTGACACCGCAACAACAAGCGAGCGTCTTATAAACGAAACATCTGTCATGAGAGAGCAGTATGTTCACCGTCCGGTCGAACCACGCCGATGCCACATGGCGCAGTGGCGGCGCCGTTACTACACGAAACGCTTCGTCGACGAAGCGCGCTGAAAGGAGGATAAAGTGCGATTCGCTCTTGTAACCGAGGACCCCCAGCTCACGGCCAGCGTGGCCGACTGTTTCGCCGACGAGGCGATTGCGGTCGACCCGTTCAGCGCCGAGCTGCCGCTCTTTCGCGCAATGCGCACGACGGCGTTCGACGTCGTGCTGATCGATGCGAAGAACAATTCAATGCTCGTCAATTCGCTGCTGTCCTGGCGCAATTGCAACGCCGACTTATGCACGCCGGTCATCGTGCTGACGCCATTCTCGAACTGGTCGGCGATGCTGCGATGGATCAATGCCGGCGCAACCGACGTCGCCAGCCGTTTCGATCTCGAGCAAGTGCGGCTGCGTGTGCACGTCGCCCTGAGCCGCCGGACTCAGGAACGCGTCGACGACGTGATTGCCGTGGGGCCCTATACGTTGCGTCGCGACATCGGCACGCTCACGATCGACGGCGAGGAGATTCCGCTGACGCCGCGCGAGTTCGCCATGGCCTGGCTCTTCTTTTCGAGCCCCGGCAAGTTTCTGAGCCGTGCGCAGATTGCAAGCAGCGTCTGGGGTGCCTGTGAGGACGTCGCGGGTCGTTCGATCGAACAGCACGTCTACAAACTGCGCAGGAAGCTGCGGCTCTCGGGCTGCACGGGCGCCAACCTGAAGACGGTCTACGCGCTCGGCTACAAGCTCGATCTCTCGGCGTCCGACGCGCCGGACGAGGAGCCAATACCCACGCCATCCGATTGCAAACCCCCCGCTTCCGGCTCGTCGGAACTGCCTGGCCGCCGTCTGCTGTCGGCCATGAAAGTGGCCGAGTTCTAAGAGCGCGCCTGCCCGCTTTTTTTCCTTCCGCTGTCCGTTGCCGCATCGATCGTCGAAACCGACGATCGATGTTTGCGCATCGGCGCTTGCCGGCACGCTTCATCGCTGCACGTGTATCGGGCCTCGTTCGTTCAGTTCGTTTCGCCGAGGTCCAGTGGAGTTCGCCGCTATCCGCAGGCGGACGGCCGGCAGCCGGGTATCGTCGATTCCGAGCGATGCGCCGTGTCCTTGAGTTCCGAGCCGGAACCCGGGTGGGCGCTTCGTCGCGCGGCGAAACACCCCGCATTGCCGGCAGGCAGTGCGCATCCACCATTCATGACGACGAGGTGACTCATGAGCGTATCGATCGATAATTCATTCGGCTCGGGCATCAATTCACTCGATTTCGCCAGCCCGACGGGCTCGGGCGGCAACAAGGTTCAGCAACTCGAACAAATCCTGGCGGAAGTGCTCCAGATGATCGAGGACCTGCTCCAGCAGGCCATTCAAAAGCAGAACGCGCAAACCGGCATGGATACGAAGGGCGGCGGCGGCAACTCGTCACCCGATGCGGGCGGCGGCGGCGGCGCGCCGTCCGGCGCGGGCGGCCCCTCGGGCGCCGGCGGCGGAGCACCGGGCGGAGGCGGACCCTCGGGCGCAGGCGGCCCGTCGGATGCGGGCGGCCCCTCCGATGCGGGCGGCCCGTCGGATGCCACGGACGGTGGCCAGTCGACGTCGCTCGACTCGATGCTTCAGCAGATTCTCTCGATGCTGCAACAGCTCCAATCGCAAAACGGCCAGTCGGGCAACGGTCAGAACAACGACCAGATGATGCAGATCCTCGGCGAAATCCTGAGCATGCTGAAACAGATGATCGATGGAGCCGGCGGCGCGGGTGGCGGTGGCGGTGGCGGCGCAGGCGGTGGCAGCGGCGCGGGCGGTGCGGGCGGCGGCGGCGATGCCGGCGGCCCGTCGGGCGCGGGCGGTCCCTCCGGTGCCGGCGGCCCCTCCGGTGCCGGCGGTCCTTCCGATGCGGGCGGCCCCTCCGATGCCGGCGGACCCTCGGACGCAGGCGGGGGCAACCAGCCGCAATCGATCGAATCGATGCTTGCCGAAATCACGCAGATGCTCCAGCAACTGCAATCGCAAGGCAGCCAATCGGGCGGCAACGGCAACGGAAACGGGAACGGAAACGGAAACGGCGGAGGGACGAACCAGGAGCTGCAAATGCTCGGCGAAATCATCCAGATGTTGCAGCAGATCATGCAGCAGCAAAAGGCGTCGGGCGCGAGCGGCATCTGATCCCCGCGGAAGAGGCCGGCGCAACGCCGGCTTTTCACATTTCACAGGCACCGTTCGGAAGGATTTGCCATGAGCATTTTTTCGAAAATCAAGCACGGCTTCGAGCATCTGGGGCACGACATCGCGCACGTCGCGAAAGACGTCGGCCACGGGCTCGAAACAGCGGGTAAAGACATCGCCAAAGTCGGCGAAGGCGTGGTCAAGGGCGTGGAGGACGTGGGCAAGGCCATCGGCAAAGACGTCGCGCATGTCGCCGAGCACACGCTGCAGGCAGCGGACGACATGATACATGGCCACATTCAAAAGGCCTTGAATCAAGCGATGCAGGCCACGCAGGACCTCGCCAAGACCGCTTACGACGCCGGCACGGCCGGCGAGCAGGCCACCGTCGATTCGCTCGCTCACATGCACCTGAGCAAGAAGATGGACCACGTGATGGGCAAGGCCGAAAAAGGCATGCAGAAAGTGGGCGAAGGCATCAAGACTGGCGTCGGGATGGTCGGCCAGCAACTCGGGAAAGATGTCAGCACTGTCGGCAAGGACCTCGCGAAGACCGGCGGCGATGTCATTCACGGGCATTGGCAGAAGGCGCTCGACGATACCGTGAAGACCGCGCAGGACGGCTTCAATACGGTGGCCGACGCCAGTACCGCCGTGGGCCAAGCCACCGTCGATTCGCTCGCCAACATGCATTTGAGCAAGGGCATGGACCACGCGATGGGCAAGGTCGAGAAAGGCTACGACACCGTCAAGAACGATGTGAAATCGAGCGTCGATCAGGTCGGGGCCGAGGTGGTCAACGGTACCGAAGGCATGATCAAGGATACCGTTCAGGCCGGCAAGGATGCGGTGCATGGTCATTGGGGCACCGCGTTCGGGGACCTCGGCAAGGCAGGCATGGATGCGATGGAAGTCGCCTCCGATCTGACGCCCGAAGGGGCGATGGCCGCCGTCGGCACGCAAGTGCTGGTCAACGCGCACATCGGCAGCCAACAGCTCGACGAGGCTATCGGCGGTGCGCTCCATGGCAATGTCGCGCAAACGGTGAAAGGTGTCGTCAAGAACGTCTCCGAAATGGAGATCGGCAACCAGGTGCAGGACAAGCTCGGCTCGCTGGAGTCGAAGGTCATGCCCGAAGGCGCTTCGGGCTCCGGCTCGGGCTCGGCCTATGCCGGCGTCGCGGCGGGCGCAGCACTCGGCATCGCCGGCAGCGGCGGATTCTCGATGGGCGGCAAGCGCTCGCATACTTCGTTCGAAGGCGGCGCGGGCGGATCGTCCAAGATGAAATTCAGCGAACGTCTGAGCGCAATGACGGGCCGCGGCGGCGGCAGTTCCGCGCAACGCAACGAAGGCGCTGCCGGGGGACGCGAAACCAAGGAGGAAAAAGAGCAGCGTCGTGCCGATAACGCGCAGAACGCCTCCAGCAACACGGCCAATCAGGCCAACGGCGGCCCGGCCGGCGACAACGGCCAGGAAATGCTCGAGATGTTCCTGCTGCAGGCCGGCATGACGCGGCGCGACGATGCGAAGAAGCGTCGGGCGATGCTGACTGGCGACGCATGAGCGGCGCTCGTTAGCCCTCCCCGCTTCGAGCAGTGCAAAGGACCGGCCCGCCGGTCCTTTTTTTATCGATGGCGTTTCGCCGCTGCAACGACAAAGGGACCGGCTCACCGCCCGGTCCCCTGCGCCGACTTGCGTTTTCCTCCCAGCGCTTCGATCTTATCTCGTTGGCAGTCCTAAAGGTGGGCCAGGCTGCCACGAAGGTGTCGTCGGCTGACCGACGGACGTCATCGGCTGACCGACGGAAGCCGTCGGCCCGCATCCCGCATCGCACG
>Ga0207647_10000277_pt1 | contig 41661 bp, 40 predicted proteins | sample KBSCornC2_FD_184295 | JGI IMG/M metagenome (GOLD analysis project Ga0207647, IMG submission 184295) | Corn rhizosphere microbial communities from Kellogg Biological Station, Michigan, USA - C2 (SPAdes) (version 2) | ecosystem: Host-associated > Plants > Roots > Rhizosphere ... | reverse complement strand
TCGTCGGCGTTGAGCGGCCCCGCCGCTCGAACGCCGACAGTTATCGCTACGGCGCAGCCGTCAGCGACAACGCCTAATTATGACGGCATGTCGCGCCGCGCCCAAGCCCGGCACGGCCAGCGCCACGATTTTCTCGATGCGGAAGGCCGACGGTAGACCGCGCAGTTCCTCCTCGTCAATCACGCCCTTCATCGCCACGCACACCCCATCAGGCGCGAGCAGATGGCCGCCCCAGGTCAGGATATCGCCGAGTGCGGCGAACGCGCGCGCGGTGATGCAGTCGTATTGTCCCTGCAGATCCTCGACGCGTGCCTGCTCGACGCGCGCGTTGGCGAGGCCGAGCACGCGCACAGCCTCGCGCAGGAAACGGGTTTTCTTGCCGTTGCTGTCGGCCAGCGTGACCTTGCGCTCAGGCGCCAGGATCGCCAGCGGAATGCCGGGCAATCCAGCGCCGGTGCCGAGGTCGACCAAGGTTGCACCGCGCACCAGCGGCGCGATCGCCAACGAGTCGAGCAGATGGCGCGTGACCATTTCCGCCGGATCGCGCACCGCGGTCAGGTTGTAGACCGCGTTCCAGCGCACGAGCAGATCGAGATAGTCGATCAGGCGCTCGTTCTGCGCGGGCGTCAGCGCAAGGCCAAGTTCGTCCGCACCGGCACGCAGACGGGCCTGAAGCAAGGGGCGATCAATGGCGGGAGGAGCAGCGGGCATGCGGGCGGGTCTGGCGCGGAACGGCCGCGCGGGGCCGGCAAGTATCGCGGCAGCGCGCGGCAAATTCCACCGCGCAGGCGACCTGGAGCGGTCGCTCCTGGGGTCAAGGCGGAGCGAAAATCCGCTCCGTCAGACCAGTTGTACGCGCGTCACCAGCAGTCCGCGCTCGCGCAGACTGCGGTTCAGCTCGGTCTTCAGGTGCAGGTTACGCGCGGCGGCGTCACGCTCCGGGGCCGCGGCGACCAACTCGGGCAGGCGTTCGCGCAGGCGCACGCCGACCTCGTCGATGATCGCGTCGGCGCGCGCGGCGTCGAGCACCTGGTAGTAGATCTTGCCGTGCAGCGCACCTTGATCCGGGGTCGCGATTTCGCCGACTTCGACGACATTGCCGAACAGGCGGATCTTGTGCGCGACGCGCTCGATCAGCGGCAGGACCAGGTGGGTGCCGGCGCCTACCGTACGCATATGGCCGTCGACGCGGCGCAGGGTATAGGCCTGGCCTTCGGGGATGCGCTTGATTGAGGCAACGAACAACAGGACAGTGGCGCACAACAACGCCATCACTACGATCGGGGCTAGCATTTTTGTTCCCTCTTACAAGAGGTTATGTGAAGCTAGTAAAGACGACTCTGGAAACGTCCGGTACAACGATGAATCTCCGAACGTTTGTGGAGTATGCCGAGGCATCTCGGAATCACCGCTGAATAATACCGCCCGGTTTTCCGACGTACTGCGACCGCCTGCCCGATTTCACCGCGTCGCCGCTTGGATTATCGTGTGCGTTCTCTTTCGAGGTAACGACCAACCATGCCCTACCCCGCTACCCGCCTGCGCCGCATGCGCCGCGATGCGTTCTCGCGCGCGCTGATGCGCGAGACGACCCTGCTGCCCAGCGACCTGATCATGGTTGCCTTCGTCATCGACGGCGAAAACAAGCGCGAGCCGATCGCGTCGATGCCCGGCGTCGACCGCGTGTCGATCGACCAGCTCGAAAAGCTCGCCGGCGAATGCGTTGCCGCCGGCATCCCGGCACTGGCCCTGTTCCCGTCGCCGCCCGCGTCGGTCAAAACCGAGGACGGGCGCGAGGCGTGGAATCCTGACAACGTGTTCCAGCGCGCCGCGCGCGCGCTCAAGGCGAAGTTCCCCGAACTCGGCCTGATCGGCGACGTGGCGCTCGATCCGTATACGACGCACGGCCAGGACGGCGTGATCGACGAGCGCGGCTACATCCTCAACGACGTGACCATCGAAGCGCTCGTCAAGATGACACTGGCTCAGGCCGCAGCCGGGTTCGACATCGTCGCGCCGTCCGACATGATGGATGGCCGCGTCGGTGCAATGCGCGCCGCACTGGAAAAAGCCGGCTATGTGAACACCCGCATCCTCGCCTACTCGGCCAAATACGCCTCGGGCTTCTACGGCCCGTTCCGCGACGCGGTCGGTTCGGCAGGCAATCTCGGCAAGGGCGACAAGCACACCTATCAGATGGACGTCGGCAACAGCGACGAGGCCTTGCGCGAGGTCGAGCTCGACCTCGCCGAGGGCGCCGACGCGGTCATGATCAAACCCGGCATGCCGTATCTCGACATCGTCCAGCGCGTGAAGCAACGCTTCGGCGCGCCAACGTTCGTTTATCAGGTGAGCGGCGAGTACGCGATGCTCAAGGCCGCCGCGCAAAACGGTTGGCTCAATGAGAAAGCCGTCGTGCTCGAATCGCTGACCTCGATCAAGCGCGCCGGGGCCGATGCGATCCTGACCTATTTTGCGCTCGACGCAGCGCGCTATCTCAAAGAACGGAGTCAGCCGTGACTTCGCCCGACTACGCCGTGTTCGGCCATCCGATCTCGCATTCGCTGTCGCCGCGCATCCACGCCGCATTCGGCAAGCAGACCGGCATCGCGCTCGACTACGCCGCGATCGATGCGCCGGCGGACGTGTTCGCCGCGACGCTTGCACGCTTCGCCGACGCCGGCGGTCGCGGGGCGAACATCACCCTGCCGTTGAAGCAGGACGCGTTCGGCCTGTGCGCGCAGACATCCGATTTCGCCAGCCGCGCCGGCGCGGTCAACACGCTGACGCGCGTCGACGGCTCCTGGCACGGCGATAACACCGACGGACCCGGGCTGATCCGCGATCTCACCGGGCGCCACAGCCTCGACCTGCGCGAACGCCGCAGCCTGCTGCTCGGCGCCGGCGGCGCCGCGCGTGCGGCCGCGCATGCGCTGCTCGACGCGGGCATCGGCGAACTAGTCATCGTCAACCGCAACGCCGAGCGCGCCGATGCGCTCGCCGATTCGATCCGCGATCCGTCGCGCGTACACACGCGCTACTGGAACGACCTCGCCGACCTTGGCAGCTTCGACCTCATCGTCAACGCCACCTCGGCCGGCGTCGCACGCGAAACGCTGCAGCTGCCGTTCGCCCTCGTCGCCCCACGCGCACTGTGCTACGACCTGTCGTACGGCGCGGCCGCGTTTGGCTTCGTCGCCTGGGCTCGCGCTGCGAGCGCAGGCAAGGCGCTGGACGGCCTCGGCATGCTCGTCGAACAGGCGGCCGAATCATTCGCGATCTGGCACGGCATGCGGCCGGATACCGATCCGGTGCACGACGCGTTGCGCGCGGAATTGCCGCTGCTGGCGACGGATTGATCATGGAATGTCGCGCCGGCTGCGGTGCCTGCTGCATCGCGCCGTCCATTTCCTCGCCGATCCCCGGCATGCCAAACGGCAAACCGGCCGGCATACGCTGCATTCAATTGGATGAGCGCAACCGCTGCTTGATATTCGGCAAACCGGAGCGACCTGCGGTCTGCGGTAATCTCAGACCCGAACCGGCGATGTGCGGCGCAAACGCGGCCGAGGCGATGGCGACGTTGGCGCGGCTGGAAAGCCTGACGATCGCTTGAATTTAGGCCCCGAGTATTTCCCCACGCTGCGGGTCGAAGGCGACGAGATTCATGCTCGCAGCGAGCGCAAGGACTTCCTCGCGCTCGATAAACGCGGCCTTGAAGCAAGAGAGTTTCCCCCCGTCTTCGGGCAGCAGCAGAAATTCAGGCGGCCCTTGCAGCCCGAACCATGCGCGTATCTCGCCACGCGGCGGCTCCCAGCGTACGGCGGGAAACGCGCGGCTGATTTCACCGCGCACGAACTCCAACGAGCCGATCGATGGGAGGTCCGGACCGATGGCGTCGATCGCAAGCACTTTGCCGTCGCCGGGCTTGGCGAAGAAGAAATAGTCGTAGCTCACCGCGCCTACCGATTCCGCTCTGCCTCAAGGTATTCGTCTTTCAAGCGCACATAGTGCTTGGCCGAGTAGTACAACTGCTCGATCTGCTTGTCGGTCAGCGTGCGCACGCAGCGCGCGGGATTGCCGAGCCAGAGCTCGCCTTCGCCGACGATCTTGCCCGGAGAGACCACCGCGCCGGCGCCGATCATTGCGTGCTTGTGCACGTGCACGTTGTCGAGCACGGTCGCGTGCATGCCGATCAGGCAGGCGTTCTCGATCGTGCACGCATGCAGGATCGCGCCATGGCCGACGGTGACATCGTCGCCGATGATCAGCGGCGCGCCGCCCGGCGTGTACGGGCCGTCATGGGTGACGTGCAGCACGCAGTTGTCCTGGATGTTGCTGCGCGCACCGATGCGCATGAAATTGACGTCGCCGCGTGCGGCAACGAAGGGCCAGATCGACGCATCGGCGCCGATTTCGACATCGCCGACGACCACAGCGGCCGGGTCGACGTAGGCGTTTTCGCCGAGGCGCGGCAGGCGGCCGCGATAGGGGCGCAGGTGCATGGGATTCCTTCTCACGTGCCAGGTACCGGGCGCGCATCGTAGCACCGTGGCCGCTTTGCCCCCGCCCGCACGTCGTCGCTCCCATGTCGCCGCACGCGGACGGCGCTAAACTGCCGCCATACGCTACCGAATCGCAGGATCGACCATGGACATGCCCGTCACCACGAGCGACCTCGCCGCCACACTCGAGCGCCTGCGCGCCGCGCAGCGCGCGAACGTGCCGACGTATCAGCAGCGCATGGACGATCTGAAGCGCCTGCGCAGCTCGTTCAAAACACGCCAGGAAGCGTTGATCTCGGCGATGAACGCCGACTTCGGCCGGCGCGCGCGCGCCGACTGCATCCTCGGCGACGCGTTCACGGTGCTCGCCGACATCGATCATATCCGCGCGCACCTGCACGGCTGGATGCGCAGCAAGCGTGACTTGGCCGACTGGCTGTTCTGGCCCGCGCATACCGAAGTGCGCTACCAGCCGCTCGGCGTGGTCGGCGTGATTTCGCCGTGGAACTACCCGGTCAACCTCGCCCTGCTGCCGCTGTCGGCCGCGATCGCCGCGGGCAACCATGTGATGCTGAAGCCGTCCGAGCACACGCCGCGCACCTCGGAAGAGTTGAAGGCGCTGCTCGAAGAAGTCTTCCCGACCGATCGCGTCACGACCGTGCTCGGCGGCGCCGACGTCGCCGCCGCGTTCGCCGCGCTGCCGTTCGATCATCTTTTCTTCACCGGCTCGACCGCGGTCGGACGCAAGGTCATGCTCGCCGCCGCGCAGAACCTGACGCCGGTGACGCTGGAACTCGGCGGCAAGTCGCCCGCGATCCTCGCGCCCGGTTATTCGATCGCGACCGCGGTCGATCGCATCGCGGCGGGCAAGCTGCTCAATGCGGGCCAGACCTGCATCGCGCCCGACTACGTGTTGATGCAGAAGGAAAGCGTTGCGCCGTTCGTTGCCGAAATGCAGCGTGTCGTCTCACAGCGCTATCCGGACCTCGCGACCAACGCCGCCTACACGAGCATCGTCAACGAAGGACAATTCAAGCGCCTTGCCGGCTATCTCGACGAGGCACGCGCGGCCGGCGCGAACGTGGTCGAACTCGCCCAGGGCGATGCCGCCAACCGCGTCCTCGCGCCGACCCTCGTGATCGATCCGCCCGCGCATCTCGCGCTGATGCAGGACGAAATCTTCGGCCCGATCCTGCCGATCGTCAGCGTCGATTCGGTCGATGCCGCGATCGATTTCGTCAACGCACGCCCGCGCCCGCTCGCGCTCTACCATTTCGACCACGACCGCGCACGCACCGAGCGCGTGCTCGAGCGCACTATCGCCGGCGGGGTCACCGTCAACGACACCGTGCTGCATATCGCACAGTCGAAGCTGCCGTTCGGCGGCGTCGGGCCGTCCGGCATGGGCCACTACCACGGCCACGAGGGCTTCCTCACTTTCAGCAAGCAGAAACCCGTGCTCTACCAGGCGCGCTTCAGCAGCATGAAAGTGCTAAGACCGCCCTACGGGAAACTGGCGAATTTCGTGCTGAAATTCCTGTCGCACTGACCGATCCTGCCCTCAAAGCTACTGCGCTTTGAGGATAGGCTCTAAACCCATTCGCGCGGCACGAGATACTCGGCCAGCCGCGCCTCGGCCGAACCGGCAGGCGGCGCGTAGGCGTACTCGAAGCGCACGCGCGGCGGCAGCGACATCAGGATCGACTCGGTGCGCCCACCCGATTGCAGGCCGAACAGCGTGCCGCGGTCGTAAACGAGGTTGAACTCGACGTAGCGCCCGCGCCGGTACAACTGGAACTCGCGCTCGCGTTCGCCGAAAGATGTACCTTTTCTTTTTTCCACGATCGGCAGGTAGGCATCGAGGAAACCGTTGCCGACCGCGCGCATGAAATCGAAGCAGCGCTCGAAGCCGCCTTGATTCAGATCATCAAAAAACAAGCCGCCGACGCCGCGCGTCTCGTTGCGATGCTTGAGGAAAAAGTAGTCGTCGCACCATTTCTTGTAGCGCGCGTAGACGTCCGCGCCGAACGGCGCGCACAGGTCGCGTGCGACGCGGTGCCAGTGCACGACATCCTCATCGAACGGATAGTAAGGTGTCAGATCGAAGCCGCCGCCGAACCACCACACCGGTTCGGCGTCCTGCGCGCGTGCCTCGAAATAGCGCACGTTCATGTGCGTGGTCGGCACATACGGGTTCCGCGGATGCAGCACGAGCGAGACACCGAGCGCCGACCATGCGCGCCCGGCGAGTTCGGGCCGGTGCGCCGTGGCGGACGGCGGCAAGGTCCTGCCTTCCACGCGCGAGAAGTTGACCCCGCCCTGTTCGAACACGGCGCCGTCCTTGAGCACGCGCGAGCGCCCGCCGCCGCCCTCGCTGCGCATCCACTCGTCGGCAACGAACCGTGCGCCGCCGTCTACGCGTTCGAGCGCGGTGCAGATGCGATCCTGCAGATCGCGCAGATAGGTTTCGACAACGGCCAGGGAATCCACGGGAATGCGGCTTTTCGATGCGGAGGGAGCGTGAATGATACTGCGCCGCGCACGCGTATCGGTACGCATCATCGAGCATGATGGCCGTCGCCACGTTGCGGGGTGTTGCTGCGCAAACCTATACTTCGCCATCGTATTTCGCTTCGACGCTTCTTCTTGCCAGCCCGCATTGCGCCGCTTGCCATCACCGCCTGTACCGCTACCTGCGCCGCCGGACGCGGGTCGCAGGCGATTGCGCGCGCGCTCGAAACGCGCGCCGGCGGATTGATCGCGAATTCGTTCTCGACCCAGCCGCTCGACTGCCGGATCGGCCGCGTCACCGGGCTCGAGCAGCTTTCCCTGCCCGATGCGCTCGCGTCATTCGACTCGCGCAACCATCGTCTCGCCTGGCTGGGGCTCACCCAGGACGGCTTTCTCGAACGCGCGCATGCGCTGCGCGAACGCCACGGTGCCGCGCGCGTGGCCCTCGTGCTCGGCACGTCGACCTCGAGCATCGGCGAAACCGAGCGCGCCTATCGCGAACTCGATGCGCAGGGACGCCTCTCCAGCGCGCAAAGCCGCCCGCAGGTGCACCAGCCGCACGCGCTCGGCCTGTTCGTAGCGCATGCGCTCGGCCTCGCCGGGCCGAACCTGACGATCGCAACGGCCTGCTCGTCGAGCGCGAAGGTATTCGCCAGCGCCGAACGCCTGCTGCGCCTCGGCCTCGCCGATGCGGCCATCGTCGGCGGCGTCGACACGCTCTGCGACAGCGTGCTGTTCGGCTTCAATTCGCTCGAACTCGTCTCCAATGAGGAATGCCGGCCGTTCGACGCGAACCGCCGCGGCCTTTCGCTCGGCGAAGCCGCCGGCTTCGCCATTCTCGAGCGCATGCCGCAAAGTGGAAAAGTGGAAAAAGACACACCGTTGCTGATCGGTTACGGTGAATCCAGCGACGCGCACCACATGTCCGCGCCGCATCCGCAGGGACTCGGCGCCGAACGCGCGCTCGACGACGCGCTCGCACGCGCCGGCATCTCTGCGGCCCAAGTCGACTACATCAACCTGCACGGCACGGCGAGCAGGCAGAACGACGAGGTCGAGGCCGCGCTGATCGCGCGCCGCTTCCCGGCGTCGACGCGCGCGAGCTCGACCAAGGGCTGGAGCGGACACACGCTCGGTGCGGCCGGCATCCTCGAAGCGGCGATCACGCTGGTCGCGCTCGAGCGCGGCTTCGCACCGGGCACGCTGAACACGCGCGAGCTCGACCCGGCCTGCGGCCCGCAGATCCGCATCGACAACAGCGAAGCAAATTTGCGCATCGCGCTGTCGAATTCGTTCGGTTTCGGCGGCAACAATTGTTGCCTGGCCTTCGCGCGGGCGGACACGGCATGAGCGCGGCGCTGGAACTGGCGATCGAAGGCATCGGCGTTTGCGCGTCGGGCATGCCCGACTGGGCGGCAGCGCGCGAGCTGCTGCGCAGCGGAAGCGCGCACACCGCGCAACCGTTCGAGCGGCCTGCGCCGGCATCGCTGACGCCGAACGAGCGCCGCCGCGCGCCGGATTCGGTGTTGCTCGCGCTCGCCGCGGCCGAACAGGCCTGCGCGATGGCCGGACGCGCGCCGCGCGAGCTGCAGAACGTATTCGCTTCGGCCTACGGCGACCTGGCGATCAACGATTATCTTTGCACCGTGCTCGCGCACACGCCGCTCGAACTGTCGCCGACCAAGTTCCACAATTCCGTGCACAACGCGCCAGCCGGATACTGGACGATCGCGAGCGCCTGCATGGCCTCGTCGACGGCATTGAGCGCGGGTTCCGCGACGTTCGCCGCAGGCCTGCTCGAAGCGGCCACGATCGCCGCGAGCGAAGCGAAGCCGGTGCTCTACGTCGCATTCGACATCGCCGCAACGGGCCCGCTCGCTGCCCTCATCAACTGCGATGCGCCATTCGCCGTCGCCTTCGTGCTTGCGCCCGCCACGGCGCAGCAGATCGCGCGGCTGCGCTTGGATCTGCAGGCCCATGCTGCGGCAGAACTTGCGCCGTTGCCGCCCTCGCTGCACGCTCTGCACGCGCGCAATCCGGCAGCCGCAAGTCTGCCGTTGCTGGTCGCGCTGGCGCAGGGGGAGACCAAGGGGTTTGACTTCGCCCTGCATGCCGACAAAGACTTGCCGGCATCGGCATTGCATCTGGAGATTTCGTTTTGACCGGGGAGAAAACTCAGGCAGCGCAGAGCGCGGAAGCGGCAGCGACCGGCGTCGTCGTGATCCCCGCGTTGAACGAGGAGCGCGCGATCCGCGCCGTGCTCACGGCCGCGCTGCGCTATTGCGCCAAGGTGATTCTCGTCGACGACGGTTCCAGCGACCGCACCAGCGAGGTCGTCGCCGACCTGCCGCTAGAACGCATTCGCCACGCCGCGCCGCAGGGCAAGGCGATGGCGCTGCGCGACGGCTTCGAACTTGCGCTCAAGCTCGGCGCCGACGGCGTGCTGACGATGGATGGCGACGGCCAGCACGACGCGGCCGACCTGCCGCGCCTGCTCGCGGCGGCCAAGGAGTATCCCAACCATATCGTCATCGGCGCGCGCCTGCTCGGCAAGGACGCGCAGCCGGACAAGAACCGCTTCGGCAACGCGCAAGCCGATTTCTGGGTGTCCTGGGCCTGCGGCCAGCGCATCGTCGATTCGCAAAGCGGCCAGCGCTACTACCCGCGCGCCGCGATCGAGACCGCGCTCGCGCTGCCGCACGACGGCTTCGTCTTCGAGAGCGAAATATTGATCGAGTGCGCAACGCGAGGTATCCGCACCGTCTCGGTGCCGATCAAGGCGAGCTACGACGAGGAGCGCCGCGCCAGCCATTTCAAGCCGTTCCGCGACGTCAGCCGGATCACGCGCATGATCGCCGGACGCCTGCTGCGCGGCGGTTTCATGCTTGGCAACCTGCGCCGCTCGCGCACGGTGCCGCCGATCGTGATCGATCTTCCGACATCGTGAAAAGAGCTTTTTAACGCGGATAAAAGCCGATAAAAACGGATAAGAGCAGATAGAGCGTTGAAAAATTTCTCACCGGCTTGATCGGCTCTTATCCGTGTTCATCCGCTCCGATCCGCGTTAAAAATGGCCGCGCAGAATGTCTGCGCCAGCGCAGCGCCGCGATCGAGATCATGCCGGCAATCAGGCTCAGGTACAACGTCGCGATGCGCCACAGCAGCAGCGCACTGGCAATCGCGGCGGTCGATGCGAACGGGGCGAGCGTGACGGCGAGACCGAGGTCCGCGCCGCCGCCGCCGGCCGGCACTCCGGTCCATTGCGCGACGTGCAGCACGACGCCTTGCAACAGCAGTACGAGCGAGAACGGCACCTGCGCGTCGAGCAGCGCGAGGATGAGCCAGAGCACGCCGTAGCGCGCGAGCCACTGCATCGCGGTCGTGGCGAAGGCAAGCGCGAAATACGCGGGCGGCCCCTGCATCAGGATCTGCGTCTGCGCGAGCACGTTGTTGACGAAGCCGCGCAGCGCATCGCGACGCCGGCGCAGGAAGCCGATACGCTCGATCGGCCCATACCTGCCGAAAAACCATGCGCCGAGCGGGCGCCGTGCGAGTACGAGCACGACAAGCAAGGTCAGCGCGCCGATGCCGCCGAACGCGGCACCGTGGGCGAGCAACGGCGACAGCTGGGTAGTCTGCGACAGGCACAAGGCCGCAACCGGCATCGCGATCGCGAAGAACATGAGGTCGAGTACCTGGTCGGCCGCCGAGATCGCCGCCGCCTGCGCGTACGAGCCGCCGATGGCGCGCACGTAGTAGATGCCGGCCGCGTAGCCGCCGACACCGCCGGGCGTGGCGAGGAAGGCGAAATCGATCGCGAGCGAGATCGCGAGATTGCGCCACGCGCCCACGGCGAGGCCGAGACGTTCGATCAGCAGCCATTGTTTGACCGCGCGCATCGCCCAGCCGAACTGCACGAGCGCGAGCAGGTACAGGTATGCGTGCACGGGCAGGTCGAAACTCGTGAACACGGCACGCCGGCCGCCGAGCCAGACCGGCACAACGAGCGCGACGACGAGCGCGACGAAGATCAGCAGCGTGCCGGCGCGGCGCATCATTGAGAGATGCCGCCAGGGACAGCGGCTTTTCGATTTCGGCGCTCAGGGACGAGTGCAGAGATGGCTTGCGACTTCGTCGCGGCGCGACGCACAGCCAGCAGCGCGGTCAGCACTTCGCGCCAGCACACGAGCAGCTCGTCATGATCGGCATCGGCCGGATGCAGGCCGACACGCACGAGCGGCGCGCGTGCGGTCAGGCGCAGGCCCGCATGCAGAAATACACGGCTCGCGGCGCGGCGCCAGCGCGAGCGCGGCGAGGCGGTCAGGCACGGCGCGGCGATACGTTGCTCGCTGCCGCGGTCGAGTGCGACTAGCGCCGTGTGGGTCGAGGTCCAACGCAGATCAGTACGCTGCAGTGCGCGCCGTGTCGCCGCGCTCGCAAGCCAGGCCGGCGGCACGAAGCCGTCGACCGCCCAGCCCTGTCGACGCAGCAGATCGAGTCCGGCGTGCAGGCGCGATTCGGCGGTGTCGGCATCGAGTGCGGCGAATTCGCCTTCGCCTGCAGTCAGCACGCGCCGACGCAGCCAGGCGGCGGGCGAGTGCGGTGCGGGCGCGTCGTCGCGGTGAAAATAGCCGTGCAGTGCGACTTCGTCGCCGCGCGCGATACGCGCATCGATGGCGCGGCGGAATTGCGGCGCGGCATCGATGCGGCCCTGCGCATGCCAGTCGGGCACGACGAGCAGGGTCAGCGGCGGCGCGCCGAGCGCGTCGACAAGATTGAGCAGGCGCGCGCATTGCGGCCAGGTTGCCGGTGCAACGTCATGCACGGCGATGCAGAGTCGCGCGCTCACGGCCGGCTCGGCGTTTCGACGGAATCGGCCGCTTGGGCCGCGGCGACGAACGCGTGCGAACGCGTGCGCAGCAGGCGCGCGTAGCGGTCGAGCTGCAGGTCGAACACGCTGGACCAGGAGTAGCGGCGTTCGACCCGCAAGCGTGCGCGTCGGCCCATCGCAGCCGTGTCACTCGCGTGGACTTTTTCGATCGCGGCGCCGAGCGCGCGGGCATCGCCCGCCTCGGCGAGCGCGCCGACCGAATTGTCGATCAGTTCGGGCAGCGCGCCCGCGCGCACGCCGACCACGGGCAGGCCGCAGGCCATCGCCTCGACCGCGATCAGGCCGAACGTCTCCTGCGTGCCCGCGTGCACGAGTGTGTCGGCGCTCGCGATCAGGCGCGCGAGACGCAGCGGGTCCTGCTCATACGGCAGCATCGTCACGTTCGTCGAAAGTGCCTCGCGGCGTTCGCCGCCGACCAGGATCAGGTGGTGGCCGCGCCCGAGCCGCGCGAACGTGCGCAGCAATAACGGCACGTCCTTCTCGCGCGCCATGCGCCCGGCGAAGATCGACAGGCGCACGTCGGCGGCGAGGCCGAGCTCTTCACGCAGCTTCGCATCGCGCCGCGCCGGATGGAACACATGGGTATCCACGCCGAGCGGCTGCACGACGATGCGTGCGATGCCGCTGTCGCGCAGGCGTTGCGCGATCAGCCGGCTCGGCGCCTGGATCAGATCGAAGCGCGAATACAGCCGGCGCAGGTAGGCGTCAGCCGCGCGTCCGGCGAGGCGACCGAAGCGGCTCGCGATCATGCGCGGCAGATCCGAGTGCGCAAACGCGACCGTCATCGCGCCGCAATCCTTCGCCGCAGCGAGCGCGGCCCAAGCGAGATGGTAGGGATCGCCGACTTCGATCACGTCTGGGCGCAACGCGGCGAGGGCGCGGCGCCAACGCGCCGGGCGCAACGGCACGCGGTAACCGCCCGCGCACGCAATGTTCCAGTCGCCGCGGGTGAAGATGCCGGGCTCGATCTCGGCGCTTGTCGCACCGGGCACGAGCAGGCTGTGGCGCACGCCCGTACGCCCCGCCAGATGGCCGTGCTTGGCCAGCAGGTAGCGCTTCACCCCGCCCGAATGCGGCGCGAAGAACAGGCTGATATCGGCGATATGCATCGATGCGCACCATGGGCGCCGCGGAAATGCCATGCACGATGCGGGCATCGAATGACAAACGTATTACGCGGCTGTCCGTGGCAAACAAAATGACGCGCGGCATTCCGGCCACGCGCCCGAAAGACGCCGTCGCGCGGATGCCCGGCGACGGCGGAGGCAACGCCGATCAGACGCTGCGCGTCGCCACTGCCGGCGGCACGCGCGAGGCGCGCGTCGCCGGGCCGAGTACGGCAAGCTGGCCGAGCAGCCACAGGCAGGCGAAGCCGATCGGCACGTAGTACCACGGCAGCAATTTCGCGCCGTCGACATGGGTCAGCAGCCACAGGCTCAACGCGTAGGTGAGCAGGCCGCCGAGGAGCAAGCCGCAGGTCGTGATGACGAAATTCTCGGTCTGGAAATAGCGCAGGATCGAACCGCGCGTCGCGCCGAGCGCGCGGCGCGTGCCGATCTGCTTGGTCCGCTGCGCGACCCAGAAGCTCGCCATGCCGACGATGCCGAGCGCGGTGATCGTCAGCAGCGCGGCGATCACGCTGCCAAGGATGATCGCCATCGCGCGATCGTTCGCGTAGGCCTGCGCGCGCACCTTCTCAATGCTGCGCATGCTGCGCACGATGCGGCTCTGGTTGGATTCGCCGAGCTTGGCTTCGACTACTTTCATGACCTCGTCGCGACGGCCGGTTTCGGCACGAATCAGATAAGTCGAGCCGTTGCCGTAGGCCAGGTGCGTCGGCCACATGACCGAGTATTCGACGTCCTCCGCATCGACCCAGGGCTTCTCCAAGGCCTCGACGACACCGATGATCGTGAACGGCTCGTTCTCGTCGTAGATTTGCTTGCCGATCGCGTTACCGTCCGGAAAGAGTTTTAGCGCGAGCGCCTGGGTAATGATTGCAACCGGCGAAGTCTTGCGGTTGTTCATCGTCATGAAACTGATTTCTTCGGGCTTGAAGTTGCGCCCGGCGACGAGCTTGAGCCCGTAGGCGTTGATCGCGTGGTCGTCGACCATGTAGTAGGCCGTGCGCGCGGTGGCCTGCTTCTGGTTCGGCTGCAGGCCGACGCCGCTGCCCCAGCCGCTTTGACCCATCGGCACCATGCCGTTGGTCATCGCCACATCGACGACGCCGGGCAGGTTGCGCAGCATGGCGAGGTCCGCATCGACGGTCGTCTGCACGTTGAAGCCGCTGCCGAAGCCGTAGCTGCCGACGATGAACGTATCGGTTTCGTTCATCCCGCTCGGCCGATGCATGCGCTCGAGGCGCTGATTGATGATGAACAGCGCGTTGCACATGATCGCGAGCGTCAACGCGACCTGCAGGCCGATCAGGATCATCGCGACCTTGCTGCGCATCAGCGCGGAGAGAATGGGACGGAATTCCATGATGAACAACCTCTCAGAGATAATATTTTTCGGCGCAGGAGGCGCCGGCCGCGAGGATTTTTCGAGCGGGAGCACGTAGCGCGGCTGTGCCGCGCTACGTGCGTGCGATGATTGCGGCAGGATGCCCAATTCATCGCCAGTTACTGCGTCTTCAACTGCGCGGCGGGCGCCACCTGACAGGCGCGCCAGGTCGGATACAGTCCGGCGAGAACCGCCGCGGTGATCGCGAGCAGGATCGTCGTCGCCACCATCGACCAGTCGAGATGCGCCACCGTCTTGTAGTCGGTATACAACGCGCGCACGGCGTACAGGCCGAGTCCGGTCAACAGCAGACCGATGAACCCGCCGGACAGGCCGACCACGCCGGATTCGACGAGGAACTGCGCGAACACCTGGCGCCGACTCGCACCGAGCGCACGGCGCAAGCCAACTTCACCGGCCTTGCGCGTGAATTTCGCGAGCAGCAGGCCGATCGTGTTGACGAGGCAGACGAGCAGGAACGCAAAACCGAGGCCGGCCTGCACCTTCACGTCGCCGGAGACCACTTTCTGATCGGCCATCCACTGGTTGACGTCGAGCAGGCGATTATTGCGCGGCCGCGCGAACCGGCCGAGTTTCTTCTGTTCGTCGACGTAGCTGTCGAGGAACGACTGGTACTCGGCCTTGCGCGCGGGCGAATCGAGCTGCACCCAGACCTGCATCCACACGCATTCGGAGGCGAGATACGCATCCCAACCCGGACCGGATTCCTTGAAGCAACTGTTGTTGCCGCTCGAACGCTGCTTGAGGTCGATGCCGGTGGTGAACGGGATGAAGAACGCTTCGGTATCGTCGAGCGAACCGTTGGTCAGGTCGTAGTACTTGACCCGCAGCGTCCAGTCGTCGAGCACGCCGCTGACGCGGTAGTCGTTGCCGTCGATGCGCACGGTCTTGCCGGTCGAATCGGCGCCGCCGAACAGTTTCTCGTTGGTCTCGCGCGAAAGTACGACGACGCGCGCATGCGCATCGTCCTCGGCCTTGCCCCAGCCCTGGCCGTACTTGAACCGCGGCTCGAACATCGAAAAGAAATCGCCGTAGGCGACGCGCCCGACCGTGAGAAACGGCTTGACCTCGGGATTTTCCGGCTGGATCGGCAGGGCGAGCTTGAAGATCGCGGTCTGCTTGTCCGCCTTGCCTGCCTGCATCAGCGCCGTCGCATCGCGATAGCTGACCTGATCGGGCGGCGAGCCGTCGTCGCCGTAGGGCTGGTTGATGTCCCAGTTGTCGAGCTGCACATGCAGCAGCTTGCTGCTCTTCCACGGAATCGGATCGCTGCCCATCAGATGCAGCACGGTCAGCGTGGTCATGCTCGCGGCGATGCCGAGCGCGATGCCGAGCACCATCAGCGCGGTCAGGATGGGGTTGCGCCTCAGGCTGCGCAAGCCGAGTTGGAGATAGTACGAGAACATCGTCGTTCCTTTGCTTTGCCCTGCCCTCATCAAAAAGGCAGGAAAGAAGAATCAGGCCGCCGCCGTTTCCACGTCCGCGTCGCGCGTCTTCACGCGCAGCGAAGGCTCGGCATCGAAATCGGTGACCTGGCCGTCCATCACGTGCACGTTGCGCTGCGCGCGCGCGGCGAGCTCGGGGTCGTGGGTGACCATGATGATCGTCGTGCCCTGGCGGTTGATCTCCTCGAGCAGCTCCATCACGCCGCGGGCCATGAGCGAGTCGAGATTGCCGGTCGGCTCGTCGGCCATGAGCAGGCGCGGCGAACCGGCCAGCGCACGCGCGATCGCGACGCGCTGCTGCTGGCCGCCGGACAGCTCCGACGGATAGTGCTTCATGCGCGAGGACAGGCCGACGCGCGACAGCGATTCCTCGATGCGCTTCTTGCGCTCGGCCGCGTTGAAGCCGCGGTAGCGCAGCGGCACGTCGACGTTGTCGAACAGGTTGAGATCGGGGATCAGGTTGAAGCCCTGGAAGATGAAGCCGATCTTCTCGTTGCGCAGCTTCGAGCGCGCATCGTCGCCGAGGCCGCGCACGTCGACGCCGTCGAGCCAGAACTCGCCCGAGGTGAACTCCTCGAGCAGGCCAGCGATGTTGAGGAAGGTCGTCTTGCCCGAGCCGGACGGCCCGGTCACCGCAACGAACTCGCCGTCGCGCACGTGGATCGAGAAGTCGCGCAGAGCGTGCGTCTCAACCATATGGGTCCGGTATACTTTTGAAAGATGCTGCATCTTTAGCATGGGTTCATTCCTGCTGGCTGATTCGATTCGCGGGATTCAGTTCAAGACCACTTTCTCGGCACCGTTGAACGAGTCGGTGCCGGAGATCACGATGCGGTCGCCTTCCTTGACGCCGGAGACAATTTCGACCGCGTTGAGGCTGGTCGCGCCGACCTGGATGGCCTTGCGCTCGGCGATGCCGTCATGGACCAGATAGGCGACGCGACCCGCGCCCGTGTCGACGAACGAGCCGCGCTCGACCATGAGCACGTTCGGGCGCTCGTCGATGAGAATGCGCGTGGTCAGCTGCTGGCTCTGACGCAGGCCGGCGGGCTTGTCGGCGGCGAAACGCACGCGCGCTACGACCTGATTGTTGACCACCTCGGGCGACACCGCGGACAGCTCGCCCTTGTACTTCTGCGCGCCTTCGGCGATCTCGGCCGGCATGCCGATGGTCAGATCGTGGGCGAACACTTCGGGCACCTGCAGCTCGACTTCGAGCGAGGTCAGGTCGATGACGGTGACCAGGCCGGTGTTGATCGGCACGTTCGCCTTCTGCTGCACGAGCAGCTGGCCGACCTGGCCGGCGACCGGCGAGCGCACCTTGAGCAGGTCAACCTGGCGCGCGAGATCGGCGACGAGCAGTTTCTGCCGCTCCAGCGCGAGGCGCTTGGTCCTCAGCTCGAACGCGGCGGTTTCGTTCTGCAGGCGCGCATCGGCCTGCGCATGGGTGACGTCGAGTTCGGCTTTGGCCAACGCGTCCTTCGAACGCAGCACTTCGACTTCGGCCATCGCGCCCTTGTCGAACGCGAGCGATTTGCGTTCGACCTCGCGCGCCGCAGTCTGGCGATCGATCTGCGCCTGCTCGATCGTCTTCTTCGCGAGCAGTTCTTTCTGCTTGGCGTCGATGCCAGCGCGGCCGACGTCGATGTCGAGGCTCGCCAGCGTCGCCTGTTCCTGCTGCAGCTTGTTGTTCAGCTCGGGGCTGTCGACTTCGGCGAGGATCTGGTCCTTCTCGACCTTGTCGCCGGCATGCGTGAGCAGCGTGATCGTGCCCGGCGCGGTCGCATACAGCGTCGGCGCTTGCGCGGCGACGACCTTGCCCTGCGCGGACACGTCGCGTACCAGCGTGCCGCGCTTGATCTCGCCGAAGCGCAAGCTCGCGACCGACACCGAGGTGCCGGCGGAGATCAGGCGCGCGACCGAAGGCACGAGCCAGACCAGGGCGACGAGCACGGCCGCACTCGTCGCGCCGACGATGATCCAGCGTTTGTTGACGCGCGGATGCGCGATTTCGATGCGGCGGTCTTGGGCGGAGGTGTCGCGGATCATGGCAAGGGTCGGATTCGATAAGAGTCGCTACGACCCTAGCGAAGCAAGCCCTGTGCCAACGATTACTTTTCTTTCAAGCCATTGCCGGAATTGAATTTTTCACCGCGACGCAAGCCGCGCCCGCTGTCCGTCGATGCGGACGGACAACGGGCGGACAGCGTTCTGTCCGCCCGGAACCTGCCCTAAAACCGTAGCGAGCGAAGGGAGTTTGCGCGCCGCCGGAGCGCAGGAACCGGAGTGTACGAGTCAGTACATGAGGATTCCGAGCACCGCCGGCGCGCGAAATACCGGGCGCAGTAGGTTTTTGGACAGGTTTTCAGGATTTCTTCGCGGGGGATGCTTTCGCTCTCGCAATCCAACCGTCCACGCGCGCCTCGAGCACGTCGAGCGGCAGCGCGCCGCCATCGAGGATCTCGTCGTGGAACGCACGGATGTCGAACTTGTCGCCGAGTTCCTTCTTCGCCTTCGCGCGCAGCTCGAGGATCTTGAGCTGGCCGAGCTTGTACGACAGCGCCTGGCCCGGCATGACGATGTAGCGGTCGGTTTCGGCCTGCACGTCGGGCTCGTCGTCGGAGGAGTGCGCATGGAACCAGTCGACCATCTGCTGGCGCGTCCAATGCTTGTAGTGCACGCCGGTGTCGAGCACAAGTCGGTTGGCGCGCAGCAGCTCGTCCGAGAGGTGACCGAAGTAGCTCAGCGGGTCCTGGTAGAAACCGACTTCCTCACCGAGGCGCTCGGCGTACAGCGCCCAGCCTTCGACGTAGGCGTTGTAGCCGGCCTGCTGGCGGAACGGCGGCAGGCCCGGCAAGGTCTGCGCGATCGCGATCTGCATGTGATGCCCGGGCACGCCCTCGTGATAGGCCGTGGTCTCGATGTTGAGCAGCGAGCGGTTCTGGAAATCGCCGGTGTTGACGTAGACGCGGCCGGGGCGCTTGCCGTCGGGCGTGCCCTGGTTGTATTCGGCCGCCGCGGCTTCCTTCTCGCGGTACTCCTGCGTCGGCACTACCTCGACCGCGCTCTTCGGCAGCAGGCCGAACAGCTGCGGCAGCTTCGGCTCCATCTGCGCGATGTACTTTTTATACAAATCCACAATCTGCTGGCGCGAAGTCGCGTGCGTCTTCGGATCCTTGTTCATCGCCTCGCGGAAGGTTTTCAGGTCCTTGTAGCCCTGCTTCTGCGCGATCTTGAGCTGCTCGCCCTCGATGCGCTTGACCTCGGCGAGGCCGAGATCGTGGATTTCCTGCGGGGACTTGTTCGTCGTCGTCTGCTGCTCGACCGAGAACTTGTACAGCGCATCGCCGTTCGGCAGCGCCCACATGCCGGGCTCGGTGCGCCCCTTCGGCGCGTAATCCTTCTCGACGAAGTCGGCGAGCTTGGTGTAGGCCGGGCGCACCTTCTCGTCGACCGCCTTGAGGATCGCATCGTGCAGGCGCTTGCGGTCGGCCGCGGCGACGCCGTCGGGGAATTTCGCGACCGGATGGCCGAACACGCTGTCCTCGCCGGCGGGCTTGGCGATGTCGCGCATCTGGGTGACGACTTTCTCGAGCAGGAAACGCGGTGGCAGCATCTTGTCCTTTTCGCCCTGCCTGAGCGTCTCGGTGATCTGCTCGAACAGCGCCGGCAACGCGTTGAGGCGCGCCAGATACTCCTCGTACTGCTTGCTCGTCTCGAACGGCACCATCGAGACGAACTGCGGCAGCATCAGATGCACGCCGTTGAACTGGTCGAGCGGCATTTCGTTGAGTTTGAGTTCGACCGTGCGGATGTTGTCGCTGAGCTGGCGCAGCATGAGTTGCTGGTTGAGCCGGTCCTGCTCGTCGAAGCCGCTCGTGTCGATGGTCTTGAAGCGCGCGAGGAACGCCTCGTTGTCCTTCTTCTGCTGTTGCGCGGCGGCCGGCGACGCATCGCTCCAGCGATCGTTGTAGCGATAGTCGCCGAGCATCGTGGCGAACTCGGGCTGGTGCTTGAGCGTGTACTCCCACTGCTCGGCGAGCAGCGCGTTGAGCGCCTTGACGCGCGTGGCCGCATCGTCGGCGGCGTGCACGGACGCGGACGCGCCACAGGCAACGGCAACGGCGAGCAACAGGGGTTTGAGGGCGATACGCGACATGGCGGCTCCGGAATCGAGGGAGCGCGCACTTTGGGCGGATCGCGGCGCGAAGTCCAGTACCAAAAGTCGGCGGCGGCGCCTCAGCCTGAAAACAGATCCCGCTCGCCCTGAGGTATCGAAGGGTGAACGGCCATGGTGGATTGCCGTTCGTGGTTCGATACCTCACCACGAACGGAAAAGGTCTCAAGGAGAAACACTACCAAGTCCGCGGCTTACTCCGCGTCGGGCTGTTTCGCCGGCGCGGCGTCGGCGAACGCGGCCAGTTCGGCGCAGTGCGCATCGATTGCGGCGATCGTCGGAAACCGGCCCATGTCGATGCCGAAGCGGCGCGCGTTGAATACCTGCGGCACGAGCATGATATCGGCGAGCGTCGGCGCATCGCCGTGGCAGAACGCGCCGCGCGCCGGATCGTGGGCGAGTCGGGTTTCCAGCGCGGCGAAACCGGTGCCGATCCAATGCCGGATCCAGTCCTCGCTGCCCTCTTTCTGCAAGCCGTAGTTCGCGCCGAGATACTTGAGCACGCGCGTATTGCACAGCGGGTGGATATCGCAGGCGATGTCGAGCGCGATCGCGCGCACTGCCGCACGACCCGCCGCGTCAGGCGGCAGCAGCGGCGGCTGCGGATGGGTTTCGTCGAGGTATTCGATGATCGCGAGTGACTGGTGCACGGTCGTGTCGCCGTCGACGAGCACCGGCACGAGGCCCTCGGGCGCGACGCTGCGATACGCCGGCGCGTGCTGCTCGCCGCCGTCGCGCACCAGGTGCACCGGCAGATACTCGTAGGGCAGGCCCTTCAAGTTGAGCGCGATGCGCGCGCGATACGCGGCCGAGCTGCGGAAGTAGCTGTAGAGTTTCATGACTTTGCCTAGAACCTGCCCTCAAACCACGTCGACGGTGAATTCGCCGAGTCCATCGATGCCGCCGCGCATGCGATCGCCCTTGACCACCGCGCCGACGCCTTCGGGCGTGCCGGTGTAGATCAGATCGCCCGGCACGAGTGCGAAAAACTTCGACAGATACGCGACCGTGTCGGCCACCGACCAGATCAGATCGGAAAGATCGCCCTTCTGTTTCGGCGTGCCGTTGAGTTCGAGCCAGATCGCGCCCTTGGCGAGGTGGCCGACATCCGCGGCGCGATGGATCGGCCCGATCGGCGCAGCGTGGTCGAAGCCCTTGCCGATGTCCCAGGGCTTGCCGCTTTCTTTCATGCGCGTCTGCAGGTCGCGGCGCGTCATGTCGAGGCCGAGCGCGTAGCCGTAGACGTGATCGAGCGCCTGTTCCGGCGCAATGTCGCGACCGCCCTTGCCGATCGCGACGACGAGTTCCATCTCGTAATGGCAGTTCTTCGTCTCGCTCGGATACGGGAACGCGCCGATCGTGCCCGGCGCGACGTTGACGATCGCATCGGCCGGCTTGCAGAAGAAGAACGGCGGCTCGCGCGTGGGATCGGCGCCCATCTCGCGCGCATGCGCGGCGTAGTTGCGGCCGACGCAGTAGATGCGGTGGACCGGGAACACGAGGTCGGTGCCGGCGATCGGGACCGCCACCACGGCGGGAGGTGGAAAGACCGGATTCATTTTGGGAAGCTCCATCGAAGGCGCAGAAATATATTATCGCTGAGCCGCGCCGCGTTTAGCGCAAGCCATCGGTCACGGCGGCCGCTGCGGCCTGGCGCGCATAGCGCTGCGCGAGCACCGCGCAGACCATCAGCTGCACCTGGTGGAACAGCATCAGCGGCAATACGATCGCACCGACCGCGCTGCCCGCGAACAGCACGTTGGCCATCGGCACGCCGCTGGCGAGGCTTTTCTTTGAGCCGCAGAACAGGATCGTGATGCGATCCTCGCGCGAAAAGCCGAGGCGCTTGCCGAGCTGCGAGGTCACCACCAACGCGACCGCGAGCAGCACGCAGCAGAGCACGAGCAGCAGTGCGAGCGTGCGCAGCGACACCTGCTGCCACAACCCCGCGACAACGGCCGCGCTGAACGCGGTGTAGACCACGAGCAGAATCGAACCACGGTCGACGAGACCGATTACCTTCTTGTGCCGGTCGATGAAGCCGCCGATCCACGGCCGCAGGATCTGTCCGGCGACGAACGGCACGAACAGCTGCAGCACGATGCTCTCGATCGCGCCGAGCGGCGCCGGCCCGGCACCGCCCGCGTTCGTGTGCATCAGCACGCCGACGAGCAGCGGCGTGATGAAGATGCCGAGCAGGCTCGACGCCGACGCGGCGCACACCGCCGCGGGCACGTTGCCGTGCGCGATCGAGGTGAACGCGATCGAGGACTGCACGGTCGACGGCAAGGTGCAGAGGAAAAGGATGCCAAGCGCGAGCTGCGTGCCGACGATGCCCGCGGCCAGCGATTGGGTCAGCACGCCGAGCAGCGGAAACAGCACGAAGGTGCAGGCGAGCACGAGCAGATGCAGGCGCCAGTTGGTCAGGCCGGCGATCACCGCCTCGCGCGAGAGCTTGGCGCCGTGCAGGAAGAACAGCAGCGCGATCGCGATGTTGGTGACGACTTCGAACACCTCGGCGGCCTGCCCGCGGCAGGGCAGCAGCGTGGCGAGGAGCACGGTGGAGATCAGTGCGAGGGTGTAGCGGTCGAAGATTAGGGTGAGGGTGTTTTTCATGTTTGAGAAAGTTGGGGAGCGTGCGCAGTGTCGCATTCTCGCGTCGGCATCGCAGCAGTGGGGCGTTGCTACCGCCTGTCCTGCGATCCCGACGATAGCTACCTAGCTGCCCTCTCGCAAAGCCTTAGGCGCCGCTCGGCAAACAAGGCTCTGCAATGGCCACAATGGAGGGATGCTGCCAAGGGTCAGACAGGTGTGTCAGATCCGACACCTAAGTCGGCGAAGCCCGCAAACACGGATCAAGAATCTGCCGAAAGACATACCGGATGGATCATCAGGCCATTCGGTGCGTATCGTTAGCATAGACGCACCGTCTTCATGCATTATGCTTGTGGCATGCGGCTGATCTCCCGTTCGGGGTGAATCGACGCAAAGGCTAAAAAGGGGGCCAAATGGTGAAGACCAAAGAGGGGGCCGTGTCAGACAAACAAAAAGTGCACGGCTCGCCGACGAAGGACTTCTTCGTCAGAATGATCACCCGCGACATTACGCTAGCTGATTGCATTCTTGACCTGCTCGACAATTCGATCGATGGTGCTCGCAGAAGCCTAGTTCGAGAGAAGAAAGATGCCTCGGGCAGTTCTGCGCTTGTCGGTTACGGCGCCAGTATCGATATGAGCGAACAGCGTTTCGCGATCGACGACAACTGCGGCGGAATAGGCTTGAGCGACGCTATCGACTATGCATTCCACTTCGGACGAAGGAAAGATGCCCCGGCGGATGTAGATCGGTCGATAGGTCTATACGGAATCGGAATGAAGCGGGCGATCTTCAAGATCGGTCGTAAAGCGATCGTCGAATCACATACGTCAGCGGATTCGTTCTCCGTTTCCGTTGACGTGGACACCTGGGAAGCGAGCGACGATTGGGATTTTGACTTGAACGACCTCGGTGAGGAGAGCAGGGTCGGTACTAAGGTCACCATCGAGAGCATCTATCCGCAAGTGGCCGCCGCTTTCTCCGATGAATCATTCAAGAATCTGCTTATCAAAACCGCAGCTCGCGACTACGCTTTCATTGTCGGAAAAGGCTTTTCCATAGAAATTGGCGGAACGAAGGTTCCCCACTACAACTACAACTTGAAGGAGGGCGAGGAGGTCGAATCGGCTGTTTTGGAATACAAGGATGGCGATGTCAACGTGCGGATTGTCGCTGGTCTCGCGAATGAGCTCGCAGACGACATACCAGAGGATCTTCGCCCCGATGAAACCGATCCATACGGATGGTATGTAATCTGTAACGACAGGGTAGTTTTGGCGGGGGACAAGACGGAAAAGACCGTCTGGGGGCACCAAAACTATCGAGTTTGGCATCCCCAATACAACGGGTTTGCGGGATTCGTCTTCTTCGACAGCAGCAATCCGAAGAGTCTTCCTTGGACGACCACTAAGCGCGAAGTGGACGTTGGCGATCCGATGTATTTGCGCGCTGTTGCAAAGATGAAAGAGGTGACGGATGTGTTCGCCGCCTACACCAATCAGAGAAAAACCGATCCGAAACAGGCGAAAGACAAGGAATCGGCCGCGAAGTTCGTGCTCGTCTCAGCTGTCACGACCGGGGCTCGCCCCATGCGATTGCCCAAGGTATCGGGTACTGCCTCAGGAGCGGATCACGTCACGATTAGCTATCGAAAACTTCGCTCGGAAGTCAAGGAAGTGGCTGCTGCACTCGGCAACGAGAGCATGACAGCGAAGGACGTAGGCAGCGGGACATTCGACTACTTCCGTCGAATGGAGTTCGGCAAGTCATGAGCGAGATCCCCTCCTTCCAACGGATCGACTACTCGACCCGAACGAATAAGAATGTCGAACGAAAAATAGTTTTCGAGACACTTGCGAAGATGCGCAGCGTGCTGCCGCTCAAAGACTATCGATATCTTGGGTTCGGAAGCTTGTGGTTTGTCGATTACGTTCTCGCGCACCGCTTCGTGGGAATCGTAGATATGATCTCGATCGAACGAACGGAGCGAGCTGCTCGCGCCGAGTTCAACAAACCGTACGATTGTATCGAGATTCGGCCGGGCACTTCGACGGATGTGCTGTCGGCATTTTCCGATAACGACTGGGCGATACCTACGATCGCATGGATGGACTATGACGGAAGATTCGATGCCGATTCCCGCGGCGATTGTGAAAAGTTCTTGCGTAGCGCCGCTGTCGGAAGCGTATTGGTTGTAACGGTCAACGCGAACCGCAGCAGCTATCGCGGAAGAGATCCGACTACCTCACCACCTTCGATACAGACCCTTCGGGAGTTGATGGGAGATTCGGTGCCGGTCGATGCCGTAACTGGCAATCGTCAAGACGTGGGTGCCGAAGAATTTCCGCAAATTCTGAGCAAGTCAATGCTCAACTTCATGGTCTCCTCTGTGAGAACTTGCGGGAGAGGGACCGACGGTTACCCTGATCGATTCGTACCGCTATTCGAGATGTCTCATGCAGATGGCGCCACAATGGTTACCGTTGGTGGGGTGATAGTTTCGTGGAAGCAGGCAAACGAGATTGTCGCTGCGCAAAAAATTGAAGCATCCGAACTCTTTGCGGGAACGCATCGAGTCGAGGAGACTCTCGATCTGATCCCAATCACGCTCAAAGAGAAACTGATGTTGGATCGAATGCTGCCTTGCGAAAGCCAAGAATTCCAAAAGCGCTTGACAGAATCAGCTCTCAAACTCGATGAATCGATTGCGGAAAAATATCGTCGCCTGTATCGCTATTTTCCGATTTTCGCCGAAACGGCAATTTGAGACCGACTTAAGGCGAACGATAAAAGCGCCGCTGTAGCATGATTGCAGCGGCGTACTTGATCGTCGGCTGGGGCTTGAGGTCTGAAGTTCCTCGGATGAACTGTTTTCGATGCTGGAAGTAGCTGGCCCGATGGTGGCCCGAATAATTGTCCTTCGCTTATGTCCGCCTCGGGTCGCTTCCATACGAGCAATTTCGGCCAGACGTGAACATCAGCCGAGATAGTCAGAACCCCATGGCGAACTCGCCTTCTGCTCAATACGGGCTATCTGCGGCCACAGCCGATTGAGCATTGGACCATCAGGATTCGCACAGTCCACCTGAAAAGCCCGCGCTCTACGTATTGGCGAGATTCTTCCTCTTTCGCGTTGGCAATCGTCTCCTCAAAAGCTGAACTGCGGCATCCAAGGAAGGGACTTCGCACTGCCAGACGACTACGATACGCCAACCTTGCCGCTGCAGTTCTTCGCGATTTCGTACATCTCGAGTTATGTTGGCCGAGAATTTCTTTTTCCAAAAATCAACATTCGAGCGCGGAGTGGTCGCCTTTTTGCAGTCCTCATGGCGGTGCCAAAAGCAGCCATGAACGAAAATGACCGTCCGCCATCGCGGCAGTACCAAATCCGGTTTGCCTGGCAGTTTCCGATCATGCAAACGAAAGCGGAACCCAAGGCGATGAGTAGCCGAGCGCACGATCAATTCGGGGCCGGTATCTTCGGTACCTACCGACCTCATAATTTCCGAACGCTTCTCGCTGGAGACTCTATCAACCATGATCTGCAAGTTGATCGACAAAGCGGATCGTCGAAAGGTTGTGACTCGCTACTGTAGCTTCGAGCGAATCCGACTCAAGAGGCCTTCAGCTACGAGTGGACTCACGCTATTGCCTATCTGGCGGAACGAGTGCCATTTGGTAGCGTGAAATTGAAACCAGTCGGGAAATCCTTGCAACCGCGCAGCCTCGCGCGGAGTGATCACGCGCGGTGCCCCATAGTGTATCGGGCGAACGGCTTGAAAGCTCCCCTTATCGGCCGCCGTTCCGGCCCGGAGCGTAGGGCAAAATCCGTCTTTGGTTAGCCGAGGCGCCCGCGAGACTTTATCCGTAGTGCCTGGCTTCAACGCCATGAAGCGCTGCACTACTTCTTCGGCGTGTCTAGTGCCCAAATTTCCCGAAATTTCGTTCGACCGTCGCAGCCGTTCGATCGCATTCGGGCAGCCAACGCCTATGGGGATCGCGTTTGTCAGTTTTTTCCGGAACGGCGTGTCTTCCGGCAGACGATCTGCCACCCTCCATCCCTGAGATTGCGTTTGCCAATCGGACCGGACCTTGGGCAGTCCTTCCAATGCCTTGCCGACCGTAGTGAATTCGGATTCCGACCCGCGGAATATGGCGTCTTCGGATAGCGGGTTCATTCGCTGCGTATCGTATCCCACGAAAAATACGCGCGCCCGCGTCGTAGCTGCACCGAACCGGTGTGCCGCTACCTCAGTTACGGTCAGGAGTTTGTAGTTTTCGGGTACTAGCGACAGTGCTTCGTGGACGCAATCGCGATTACGCTCGTCAAGGAGTCCCGGAACGTTTTCGGCGACGAAAAAACGCGGTTGCGTTTCGGCCACTAGCCTGAAGAAGTGACCGAACAGCGCGTTGCGCGGATCGTGACGAGCTCGCCTACCGATTTCACTGAAACCCTGACAGGGCGGGCCACCGATCAGTCCATCCAGCTCACCAAACTTCACGCCGGCGGTTTCAAGCAATTTCTCGCCTGTTGTGGTCGCGACGTCCCAGGGAAGATGCTTCGCTCGAGGAAAATTTACGGCATGCGTCTCGATTGCGATTGGATCCAATTCGACGGCAGCTGCCAAATCGAAGCCGGCTCGGGCCGCACCTAGACTCATGCCACCCACGCCGGCGTACACGTCAATCGCCACTGGGCGACTTTTCTTTTTATTCCCCATGATTGAGAGCCTACGCTACCACAGGTTAATTGTCGATCGCCAAATACAATATTTTGATCTCGCGGGCAGAGACGCGTATGGCGGGGCTGGGGACTAGGAATCTCACTTAGCAGGTAACAAACTGAATCAAAAGAATTTTGTTTCGTTGCAACTTTGCTATGCAGACAGCGCCAACGTTCGAGCAGGCTTACCTGCTATTCGAATAATTGACAAATACCCGATTTAGGAATAAAAGACTTTTATTCGTATTTCAGGTATTCCGCCATGTCGCCGCCGGCTCACGTCCTGCTCACCGCCTCGCAGCTAGGGTCGATTCTGCGAGCCGCGCGCAAGTCTCGAAGCATGTCCCAGTCGGCCTTGGCCGACCGGCTGGGCTTGAGTCAGTCACGGGTGTCCCACCTGGAACAGAATCCTGATGACCTAAGCGTAGAGCAACTATTGGCTTGGTGTTCCATGCTCGGCTTGGAATTGGCCATCGGCGCGCGTGGCGCCAAGGTCTCACCAAGCACGCAGACGGACTGGTGACATGGGTCGTCGCTCGCACAGCCGCAATCTCTCGCTCTGGACCAACGGTGAGCGTGTGGGACGCTGGACGATCCCCGCACGCGGAGAAATGGAGCTGCATTACGACGCGAACTGGGTTGCCGCTGCGATCGGCCGTCCGCTGTCCCTGTCGCTGCCGTTCAACCTCGACAACCTGCCGCTCAAAGGCAGGAAGGTCGCGAACTATTTCGACAATCTCCTGCCCGACAGCGACGCCATCCGTCGGCGTGTTGCGCAGCGTTTCCACACCGGATCGACCGATCCCTTCGACCTGTTGAAAGCCATCGGCCGCGATTGCATGGGCGCGGTACAGATTCTGGGAGAGGACGAGACGCCTCAGGGTTTCGACCGCATCGAAGGCATACCTCTTTCCGAGGAGGCCATCGAGCGGCACTTGATCGAGACAGTGACTCCGCGCGCGTTCGGCGCCAGCGCTGATCCCGACGCGGACTTTCGAATCTCCCTCGCCGGCGCTCAAGAGAAGACCGCCTTTCTGTGGTGGGACGGGCAATGGCAGGTGCCACGCGGCGCGACGCCTACGAGCCACATCTTCAAGCTTCCGCTCGGCCTGATGGGCGGTCGACAAGCCGACTTCACCACCTCGGTCGACAACGAGTGGTTATGCCTGCGGCTGCTCAAGGCCTACGGGCTGGAAGTTGCCGATGCTCGTATCGCAACCTTTGGCAAGCAACGCGTGCTTGTCGTCGAGCGCTTCGATCGTCGCGTCGCACCCGACGGCCGGTGGCTCATGCGGCTGCCGCAGGAAGACTTCTGCCAAGTGGAAGGCTGCTCGCCATTCCAAAAATACGAAAACGAGGGAGGACCGGGACTCGTTGCCTTGTTCACCACGTTGCGACAGTCGGTGAATGCAGACGCCGACATGAAGACGCTAATGACCGCGCAGATCCTGTTCTGGCTCCTGCGCGCGCCGGATGGCCACGCGAAGAACTTCAGCATCCATATCCTGCCGCGCGGTCGCTTCCGGTTGACCCGCCTGTACGATGTGATGTCGGCCTATCCGGTGCTCGGCGACGGCCCCCATCAATGGTCGTCACGCGAAATCAAGCTGGCGATGGCGCTGCTTGGCAAGAACAAACACTACACAATGCAAACCATCCAACGCCGGCACTTCGACAGCACCGCGCAGAAGGTCGGCTATGCGCAGACTGCCGAGCCGATCATCGAAGACATCCTGGCGCGCACGCCGGCAGCTATCGCTGAGGTGCAGGCGGATCTGCCACAGGATCTTTCGCCGCGTGTCGCCGATGCCATTCTTGGCGGACTTGAGCGGGCTGCGGCTGCGTTGGGGGCGGGTGCTTAAGCGCCACGCCCCTGTCCAATTCGCTCCCGACGCCGAGCAAACAAAAAGCTCCGCGACTAGGATTGCTCGTCTCATCCTGAGACTCGCCCTCCGCTTACGCTCCGGGCCAGCCTTCGGCTGTCCAAATTTGCTCCCGGCAAATTTGTCGAACCTGAGCACGGTTCGAACCTGAGTCCAAAACAAAACAAAAAGCCCGGCGCGAGGCCGGGCTTTTTGTTTTGGCTGGGGGACTAGGATTCGAACCTAGATAGGCAGAGTCAGAGTCTGCAGTCCTACCATTAGACGATCCCCCAAAACCTGCTCTGACATGGCAATCATATCGGGGACTACGATTGCTCGTCTCATCCATGAGACTCGCCCCTGCGCTTCGCTTCGGGGCCAGCTCCGGCGCTTCGCGCCTTCGCTGTCCAAATTCGCTCCCGGCGAATTTGTCGGATTTGGGAGCACGAGCCGGCGTCGCGAGACGACGGCTCGGGTAACGCTTAGCGCTTGGAGAACTGCGTGGCGCGGCGGGCTTTGTGCAGGCCGACCTTCTTGCGCTCGACTTCGCGCGCGTCGCGGGTCATGAAACCGGCCTTGCGCAGCGGGCCCTTGAGCGTTTCGTCGTGTTCGACGAGCGCGCGGGCAATGCCGAGGCGGATGGCGCCGGCCTGGCCGGTGTTGCCGCCGCCTTCGACGGTGACGAGCACGTCGAACTTGTCGGTGGACTGGGTCAGCTCGAGCGGCTGGCGCACGATCATGCGCGAGGTCTCGCGGCCGAAGAATACGTCGAGCGGCTTGCCGTTGACGACGATGGCGCCATTGCCGGCGCGCAGGAACACGCGAGCGGCGGAGGATTTGCGGCGGCCAGTGCCGTAGGACTGTTGAATTGCCATGGTTTTATGCTCTTTTGAAAAGTCCGCACACGGATGTGCGGGCTGTTGCGAAAGGACTCGCGGTAAAATTACGCCTTGATTTCCAGAACTTGCGGCTGCTGGGCGGTATGCGGATGCTCGGCGCCCTTGTAGACCTTGAGCTTGCGGTACATCGCACGGCCCAGCGGGTTCTTCGGCAGCATGCCCTTGACCGCGATCTCGAGCACGCGCTCGGGGTGCTTGGCGAGCAGGTCCTTCAGCGCGATCGACTTGATGTTGCCGATGTAGCCGGTGACATGGTGATAGGTCTTGTCGTCGAGCTTCTTGCCGGTGACCGCAATCTTCTCGGCGTTGATCACGACGATGTAGTCGCCAGTATCGCAGTGCGGGGTGTAGACCGGCTTGTGCTTGCCGCGCAGGCGCACGGCCAGTTCGGTCGCGAGGCGGCCGAGCGTCTTGTTGCTGGCATCGACGAGATACCAGTCGCGCTTGACCGTTTCAGCTTTGGCGCTGACAGTGGAAGTTTTCATGGGAAACCTGTGCCCTGCGGGCTCGATATTGACGCGTGAAGCGAGGAACCGCGAATTTTAGCGGAACCGTAACGCGGCGCGCAAGTCCTGTTTCGACCCGAGATGTCGACCGGAGGGTATGACGGACCGGCCGGGATCGCCGGCTCGGGGCTGCGGCGAACTTGTATGGATAGCGGGATTCTGCTTTAATAGCCGGCTCGCTGCGCCTTGCGCGGCGACTTCCGGCCAGCTGCATCGGCCGGGCCGTCTCTGCTCTGGCTAAGGGCAGCCGTTCCGATATCGAGGAGTAAGCTGTGGCTAAAGTATGCCAAGTCACCGGCAAGCGCGCACAATCCGGCAACAATGTGTCGCATGCCAACAACAAGACCCGGCGCCGCTGGCTGCCGAACCTGCACGAGCGCCGTTTCTGGGTGCCGAGCGAAAACCGTTGGGTGAAACTGCGCGTTTCCACCAATGCCCTGCGTACGATCGACAAGAACGGCATTGAAACCGTGCTCGCCGAACTGCGCGGCCGCGGCGAAAAGATTTAAGGAGAACACGCAATGGCATCCAAGCGCGACAAGATCCGTCTCGTGTCCTCCGCGGGCACCGGTCACTTCTACACGACCGACAAGAACAAGAAGACCACGCCGGACAAGATGGAAATCAAGAAATACGATCCGGTCGTGCGCAAGCACGTCGCTTACAAGGAAGCGAAGATCAAATAACCGCAGCAATGCGGCCATTCCGGACAGCACAAGGCTGTGCGTCGATCCGGGATACCCTGCCTTGGTCACAGGCAACAAACAACCCGCCGCGAGGCGGGTTTTTTGTGCCCGCCATTCATGGCGGTCATCCTGCGGCCCGCGTTCACGCGACGCAAACTCTTTCAGCGCTGCGCCTTCAGTTCCGGCGCGAGCACCGCCCAGACGTTGTCGAGCACGCGCGGTTCGCCTTCGGCCTTCGGATGCAGGCCGTCGTCCTGCATCCATTCGGGTTTCTCGGCGACGCCGTCGAGCAGGAACGGGACCAGTGGCACATTGAATTCGGCGGCGAGGCCCCGATAGATTTCCCGCAGACCGTCGCGGTACTGCGGTCCGTAGTTGATCGGCAATTCGATGCCGAGCAATGCAGATCGCGCTCTCGCGGCGCGCGCGGCAGTCAGGATGCTCTTCAGGTTGGTGCGGATTTCGGCAATCGGCAGGCCACGCAACCCGTCGTTGGCGCCGAGCTCGACGAGGACGAGCGCCGGTTTGTGCTCGGCAAGCAGCTTGGGCAGTCGGGCGAGGCCGCCGGAGGTGGTTTCGCCGCTGATGCTCGCGTTGACGACCTGGCGCGGTACGCCCTGCTCGCGCAGGCGTTGTTCGAGCAGATGCACCCACCCGGCTTCGGGCGCGATGCGATGTGCGGACGACAACGAGTCGCCGAGTACGAGGATGGCTCCGGCGGGCGGCGTGGACGGCGCCGCCTGTGCCGAAGCGACACCGGCGATCGACAGAAGAACGACGAGAAACGATTTGAGCATGAACATGACGAAGAACGACGAGATCGTGATCCGGGCGGACAAGGTTAGCAAAAGCGTCGACGGACCCGACGGCAGGCTGACGATTCTCGACGATGTCGGCTTCACTCTCGCGCGTGGCGACAGTCTCGCCATCGTCGGCGCCTCGGGTTCGGGCAAGACTACGCTGCTCGGCCTGCTCGCCGGGCTCGATCGCCCGAGCTCGGGCGAAATCACACTCGCCGGCGAACGGCTCGATGTGCTCGACGAGGAAGCACGCGCGCGCCTGCGTCGTCGCCGCGTCGGTTTCGTGTTCCAGAATTTTCACCTGCTGCCCGCGCTCAACGCCGAAGAAAACGTGATGCTGCCGCTCGAACTCGAAGGTGGCGCGGACGCGCGCACGCGCGCGGGCGAGGCGCTCGCACGCGTGGGCCTGGCCGCGCGCAAGCACCACTATCCGGCGCAGTTGTCCGGCGGCGAGCAGCAGCGCGTCGCGCTCGCGCGCGCGTTCGTGCACGCGCCGGAAATCCTGTTTGCCGACGAACCGACCGGCAATCTCGATCGGCGCACGGGCACGGCAATCGGCGATCTGCTGTTCGCGCTCAACCGCGAACACGGCACGACGCTCGTGCTGGTCACCCACGACACCGTGCTCGCCGAACGTTGCGCGCGCAGGCTGGCGTTGGACGGCGGGCGCATCGTCGACGCCGCTGCCGCATGAAACCGCTGACGTTCGCTGCGCGCAGCCTGCGCCGGGAATTTCGCCACGCCGAACTCGCGACGCTCGCATTGGCGCTCGTGCTCGCGGTCGCCGCGCTGACCGCCGTGGCGACGCTCGCGAGCCGCGTCGAACATGCGCTGCTCGCCTCGGCGGCCGAATTGATCGGCGGCGATCTTTCGATCGGTGCGAGCCGCGCGCTGCCGCAGAAGCTGGTCGACGAAGCGACGCGGCGCGAGTTGAAGACGAGCCGCCTCGCGGATTTCCCGAGCGTGGTGTTCGCCGGCGAAGCGAGCCGGCTCGCCGACGTGCGCGCGAGCGACGATGCGTTCCCGTTGCGCGGCGTGCTCGCCGTGCGCGACGCGGCCGGGGCCGAACGCGAAGTGCACGCGCCGCCGCCGGGCTCGGTCTACGTCGAGCCGGCCGTGCTTTCCGCGCTGGCGCTGAAGATCGGCGCCAAGATCCAGGTCGGCGGACGCGATCTCGTCGTTGCCGGCGAAATCACGCGCTCGCCCGACAGCGGCAACCTGTTGCGTCTCGCGCCGCGCGTGATGATGTCGCTCGCCGACGCGGAAGCGATCGGCCTGCTCGGCGCGGGCAGCCGCGCGCGTCATCGCCTGCTCGTCGCCGGCGACGAGGCGGCGGTGGCCGACTACGCGCGCGCGATCAAACCGCAACTGCCGGACGGTGCCGAGATCGTGACGATCGCCGAAGCACAGCAGAATCTGTCCAGTGCGTTCGAGCGCGGCGGCAATTTCCTGCGCCTCGCAGCATTGCTCGCGGCGCTGCTTTCCGGCATTGCGATCGCGCTCGCGGCGCAGCGGTTTGCGCGGCGCAAGCGCGAGGAAGTCGCGCTGCTGCGTTGTCTCGGCGCAAGCCGTGCGGAGATTCTCGGCGCGCTGCTGCTCGAACTCGGCCTGCTCGCGCTGCCGGCCTGCCTGCTCGGCGTCGTGGTCGGCCTCGGCTTGCAGCAGATCGTGTTCGCCTTCGCCGGCGATCTACTGCCCGGCGCGCGCCCGGCGATTCCGTGGCAGCCTTCGCTCGCCGCGTTCGCGGTCGGCGTGGCGGTGCTGTTCGGCTTCGCCCTGCCGCCGCTGCTGCGCCTGCGCGATGTCGAGCCGATGCGCGTGTTTCGCCGCGACGATGCGCGCCGCGCTGGCCGCTTCGATGCGCTGTATCTGCTTCCCGTCGCCGTCGCCGCCGGGCTCATCGCGGTCGGCGCGGGCGACGCACAGCTCGCACTGACCCTGTCGCTCGGCTTCGCCGGCGTCGCCGCGGCGAGCTTCGTGCTCGGCTTGCTGCTGTTGCGGCTCGTGAGCGGCGGCGGCAAGCTGCTTCCCGGCGCGTTGCGTTTCGGTCTCGCCAATCTCGCGCGTCGGCGCGCGTTGACCTTGCTCCAAGCCGGCGCGCTGGCGCTGAGCCTCACCGCGTTCGCCGTGCTCGCCGTGGTCGGACCGTCGCTGCTCGCAAGCTGGCGCGCGGAACTGCCGGCCGACACGCCGAACTATTTCCTCATCAACCTGCAGGACGAACAACGCACGCCGATGCAGGACCGGCTCGCCGCGCTCGGCGCGACCAACATCAACATGCTGCCGCTCGCGGTCGGCAAACTCGTCGCGATCAACGGCAAGACGCCGAAGGCGGAGGACTACAACGACCGCCGCGCGGCGGGCTGGATCAACGGCGAAACGCGCATGTCATGGAGCCAGGACCTGCCGCCATCGAACAAATTGCTGCAAGGCCGCTGGTTCGCGGCGAACGCGACCGACGATGCAGGCGCGCAGGTGTCGGTCGACAAGATGTGGATCGACATGTTCCATCTGAAGCTCGGCGACAGCTTGACCTTGCGCGTCGGCGAACGCGAGATCGTCGCGACGATCGCCTCGATCCGCGGCGTGCGCTGGGATTCGTTCCGCGCGAATTTCTTCCTCATGCTCGACGCGCGCACCGGCAGCGAACTTGCGCACAGCACGATCGCGAGTTTCCATCTGCCGCGCGACGTATCGCTCGCCTCGCTGTCGCGCGATTTCGCCAACGTCTCGCTGATCGACTTGAACCAGATCCTCGATCGGGTGCGCGAAATCATCGGCCGCGTCAGTCGCGCGGTGATCTCGGTGCTCGGCTTCAGCCTCGCCGCGGGCCTGCTCGTGCTGCTGGCCGCGCTCGCCGCGACCGCTGACGAGCGGCGTTTCGAATCGGCGCTGCTGCGCACGCTCGGCGCCCATTCGGCGCAGCTCAGCGCGGCGGTGCTCGGCGAGTTCGCCGCGCTGGGGCTCGTCGCCGGCAGCATCGCGGCGATCGGCTCCGCCGCGATTGGCTATGCGCTGGCAACGCGCGTGTTCCGCTTTGAAAGCTACACGCCGCCGTTCGCTTCGTTGCTGGCGGTCGTGTTTGCCGCGGCCGCACTCGTCGCGATCGCCGGCTGGCTGGCGACGCGACGCATCGCGCGCACGCCGCCGATCTTGGTGCTGCGTGAAGGCTGACGCCGGCTCCGAATAAATTCCGACGCCATCCGCTCAGCGCCGCAGCGCATTCTCGACCTGGCCGCGCTCGTAGTCGGCGAGATGCGAAGCGACTTCGCGATAGTGCGCCACAAGCGTGGCATCGTCGGGCATGGAACGGGCCAGCGCGATGAGCACCTGGCTGCGTTCGTAGTCGCCGCCGACTTTCGCCGTGGCATCGAGCACCGCGTTGACGCCTGCGTTGCCGAGCTTGCCGGTCTCGATCAAGGCGAGCAGCGACTGGGCACGCTCGTAGTCGGAGCCGATTTTCGCGGCCGACTGTGCGTAGGCCGGCGCGATCGCATCGACATTGCGCGCATGCTTGGCGATCGCGACGAGCACCTGGCCGTGCTCGTAGTCGCCGTGCACGTCGCCGCTCGCCTGCAGCAGAGCGGCCAACTCGCCGTCGTTCAGATCGCGGCGTTCGAGCACGGCTTGCAAGGTGCGCGCGCGCTCGTAGTCGCCGTTGATATGCGCGGTCGCGGCCAGCCAGTTCGCGCGCACTTCGGCGTTGTCGTCGAGGCGCGGCAGGATGCCGGTCAGCAGCTCGGCGAGTTCGTAGGCGCCGTGAATGTTCAACGCCTGCTGCAGGAACGCCGACTGTTGCGGCGCGTCGAGCTTCTGCTTGGCGAAGATTCGCGCCAGCGCCTGTTGCTTCTCGTAGTCGCCGTCGATCGATCCGGCGAGGCGCATGCAATGATCGAGATCGGCCGCCGACAACGGGCCCTTGTCGACGAGCAGGCCGAGGTACAAGCCGCGCACGTAGTCGCTGTGGATCTGGTCGATCTCGGCCAGTACGGCCGGAGCGCCGCCGTTGGCGTAGATCCGCGCGACGCGCGTCTCGGCGGCGAGGCCGCTCTCGCGGATCAGGTTCGGCAGCAGCGTGGCGAGCCAACTGCGCCCGGCCGCATCGAACGCTTGCTCGCGGCGATCGACGAAGTAGCGGCGGTCCAGCTGGCCGTTGCGCTCTACGAGTTCGAGGCGGCGCGTCGTGCCGTCGCGCTTTTCTTCCAGCGTCGCAGTGCCGCCGGCGCCGAGGCTCGCAATATCGGTTTCGTCGACGCTGAATTCGATCTTGCCCTTCGCATCGAGCGACAGGCCGCGGCTATCGTCGTCGATGATCACGCGCATCGAGCGGTTGCCGTCGTGACTTGAGATGCTGATGCTGCTGTTTGCCTGGCTCGACTTGGGCGCGCTCGGTGGCGCGGGCGGTGCCGGCGGCGTCTGCGCCTGGGCGACGGGGCCGAGAAAGCCGACGCTCGGCAGGCCGAACGCGCAGGCGGTCAGTACGGCTGCGGTCGCGGCACGCAGCAGAAATCCGGGTTGGGTCGTGGACATGGCGGTTCCTTCGAGGAGACGGTCGATGCGTTGGATCAAGGCGGAGCCGCGCGCGGCCATGGCCGGCATCAGCGCGTAGGCGCGGTTGTCGAAATGGCGCTCGGCGCAGGCGGCCAGGCATTCGGCCACAGCGTGGGCATCGCCGGTCTGGCGCGCGGCGAACGCATCGCAGGCCAGTTCGGCGAGTTCGTCGAGCCGGCGCTGGGCGACGCCCGCGAACGGCAGGAACCAGAACGCGGTGCGCCAGCATTCGATCACGAGCCGCCATTGCGGGTCGCGGCGCGCGACGTGGGCGAGTTCATGGGCCAGCATCGCCTGCAGCTGGCGCGGATCGAGCGCGGTCGCCGCCCATTCCGGCACGATGATGCGGCGACCGAACGCAAACGGACTGGCGACGTCGGGCAAGGTATACAACGCCGGCGTGCGCACGCCGGCGCGATGCGCGAGCGCGGCAAGATCGGGATCGGCCGGCGGCAGCGCCGGCTTGGCACGAGCCAGCGCGTGGCGCAAATTCGCGAACCGCAGGCACAGGCGCGCGAAAGCCAGCAGCGCGCCGCTCAACCAGAAGATCAAAACGACGAGCGGCAGCGATGGCCGGAACATTGCAATGGCCGATGTCGACCGCATCGACGGATGTTGCGCAATGGCCGCCGTGACCGATGACGCGGCGTTCGCGGTTTCGTTTGCCGGAGTCGCCGCATCCGCGAGCGAGGCGCCGCGAGTCGACACGAAGACAGGCGCTTGCGTTTGCGCCGGGTTGGGCAATGCCGACGTTGCCGCCGAAGCGGGCAGCGCCAGATGCCATGTCTGCGGCGCCGTAGGCATCAGCGCCTGCAGGCTCGCAGTGAGTACGCCGCCGAACAGCGCACAGCGCCACATCAACTCGCGCGTCGCGGGCGCCATGCGCAGCGTGCGATCGACCAGCCAGGCCGCGACGAGGAGCAGGCCGCCGTGCAGCGCGATCGAGAGCAGCCAACCGGAAACGGGTGCGAAGTTCATGGTGTCTGCCCTTTCTTCAAGCGTTTGCGCAGGCGCTCGAGATCGCCGGGTTCGATTTCCGATTCGCGCAGCAGATGGGCGACGAGTTCGCGCGAGTCGCCGCCGAAAAGGATGCCGATCAGGCCGCCGACCATCGAACGGCGCACCTGCGATTCGCTCACCAGGGCGCGATACATGAGCTGGCGTCCTTCGCGGCGCTGGGCGACGACACCGCGCCTTTCCAGGCGCGTCAGCAGAGTCGCCACGGTGGTGTGCTTGAGCCCGCGCTCATCGGCGAGCACCTTGGCGACGTCGGCGACGCTGGTTTCGCCGCGCAGCCAGAGCACGCGCACGACGGCAATCTGCAGATCGCTCAGAGCGACGTCCTGATCCGGGTCTGGTTCGCGCATTGTCTTCTTCTACAAACGTAGTACTACATTTGTAGAAGAATCCGACGACCGATGCAACAGGCCAAAAGTCATGGCCGCGCGAATCAGGTAGGCGAAAAACAAAACGCCGGCGCTAGGCCGGCGTTCTGCGGTGGAAAACCGCTCAGTGCTTGAGCTGGCGCCGCAGGCGTTCGATCGCAGCGAGCTGCGCGAGCGCTTGGGCGAGTTCGGCCTGGGCCTGCGCGATCTCGACCGCATCGGTGCGGTTGGCGAGCGCGCGCTCGGCTTCGTCCTTGGCCTTGCGCGCGGCGGCCTCGTCGAGGTCCTTGGCGCGCACGGCCGTGTCGGTCAGCACGGTGACGACCTGCGGCTGCACCTCGAGGATGCCGCCGGAGACGTAGAAGAACTGCTCTTCGCCGTTCTCCGCGATCACGCGCACCTGACCCGGCTTGAGCCGGGTGATCAGCGGCGCGTGGCGCGGCGCGATGCCGAGCTCGCCCTCTTCGCCCGTGGCGACGACCATGGTCGCATTGCCGTGGAAGATCTCGGCCTCGGCACTGACGATGTCGCAGCGGATGGTGGTTGCCATATCGATTGCTCCGGCCGGATCAGGCCGCCTTCTTCTCGGTCATCTTCTTGGCCTTCTCGAAGGCCTCGTCGATACCGCCGACCATGTAGAACGCCTGTTCCGGCAGGCTGTCGCACTCGCCGTCGCAGATCATCTTGAAGCCGCGGATCGTTTCCTTGAGCGAGACGTACTTGCCCGGTGCGCCGGTGAACACTTCGGCGACGTGGAACGGCTGCGAGAAGAAGCGCTCGATCTTGCGCGCGCGGCCGACGGTGGCCTTGTCTTCTTCGCTGAGCTCGTCCATGCCGAGAATCGCGATGATGTCCTTGAGTTCCTTGTAACGCTGCAGCGTGCCCTGCACGCGGCGCGCGGTCTCGTAGTGCTCCACGCCGATCACGTTCGGATCGAGCTGGCGGCTGGTCGAGGCGAGCGGGTCCACGGCCGGATAAATACCGAGCGAGGCGATGTCGCGCGACAGCGCGACGGTCGAATCCAAGTGCGCGAACGTGGTCGCTGGCGACGGATCGGTGTAGTCGTCCGCCGGCACGTACACGGCCTGGATCGAGGTGATCGATCCGGTCTTGGTCGAGGTGATGCGCTCCTGCAGGCGGCCCATTTCGTCGGCCAGCGTCGGCTGGTAGCCCACCGCGGACGGCATACGGCCGAGCAGCGCGGACACTTCGGTGCCGGCCAGCGTGTAGCGATAGATGTTGTCGACGAAGAACAGCACGTCACGGCCCTTGCCGGATGCGTCCTTCTCGTCGCGGAAGTATTCGGCCATGGTCAGGCCGGTCAGCGCGACGCGCAGGCGGTTGCCCGGCGGCTCGTTCATCTGACCGTAGACCATCGCCACCTTCGACTCGGGCAGGTCCTTCAGATTGACCACGCCCGCTTCGATCATCTCGTGATAGAAGTCGTTGCCTTCGCGCGTGCGCTCGCCGACGCCGGCGAACACCGACAGACCCGAGTGCTGGGTCGCGATGTTGTTGATCAGCTCGAGCATATTGACCGTCTTGCCGACGCCCGCGCCGCCGAACAGGCCGACCTTGCCGCCCTTGGCGAACGGGGCGACGAGGTCGATGACCTTGATGCCGGTTTCGAGCAGCTCGTTGGCCGCGGCCTGGTCGTCGTAGCTCGGCGCCGGACGATGGATGGTCCAATGGTCTTTGGCGTCGATCGGACCGACTTCGTCGATCGGATTGCCGAGCACGTCCATGATGCGGCCGAGCGTGGCGTTGCCGACCGGCACCTTGATGCCGGCGCCGGTGTTCGTCGCGACAAGGCCGCGCTTCAAACCGTCGGTGGAGCCGAGCGCGATCGTGCGCACGACGCCGTCGCCGAGCTGCTGCTGCACCTCGAGCGTGATCGCCATACCGTCGATCTTGAGCGCGTCGTACACCTTCGGCACGGCATCGCGCGGGAATTCGACGTCGACCACGGCGCCGATGATTTGTACTACTTTGCCCTGACTCATTGGAGTGCTCCGGATATATCTAAAACCTGGATTAGCGCCGTAAAGCGTCGCTGTTGTTGAAAAGTGCGGCCACGGATGGCCGCTTTTTGATTTTCGCGATCACGGATGATCGCACTCATACCGCCGCAGCGCCGCTGACGATCTCGCTGATTTCCTGAGTGATCGCCGCCTGGCGCACCTTGTTGTAGATCAGTGTCAGCGAATCGATCGCCTTCTTCGCGTTGTCGCCGGCCGACTTCATCGCGACCATGCGCGCGGCGTGTTCGCTCGCGAGGTTTTCCAGCGTCGCCTGATAAACCAGCGACTCGATGTAGCGCGTGAGCACGTGGTCGAGCACGGTTTCGGCGTTCGGCTCGTAGATGTAGTCCCAGTCGTGCGCCGTCTCGAGCTGCGCCGACGGCGGCAGCGGCAGCAGCTGATCGAGCGTCGGCTTCTGCGTCATCGTGTTGACGAAGTCGTTGTAGGCCAGCGTGAGCTGGTCGATGCGCTTGTCGGAATATGCGTCGAGCATGACCTTGATCACGCCGATCAACTGCTCGATGTGCGGACGCTCGCCCAGATGAGCGACGCTGCCGACGAGATTGACCTTGAGGCGCTTGAAGAACGCATTCGCCTTCGTGCCGATCGCGACGACGTCGATCTCGACGCCCTTCTCCTGCCACTGGCGGATCTCGCCGAGCAGCTTGCGGAACAGGTTCGAATTGAGACCGCCGCAGAGACCGCGGTCGGTCGACACGACGATGTAACCGACGCGCTTGATGTCGCTGCGCTCGACAAGGAAGGGATGCTTGTACTCGCTGTTCGCCTTGGCGATATGGCCGATCATCTGGCGCATCGCGCGCGCGTACGGACGCGAGGCCTTCATCAGGTCCTGCGCCTTGCGGATTTTCGAAGCCGAGACCATTTCCAGCGCACGCGTCACCTTGCGGGTGTTCTGTACGCTCTTGATCTTGGTTCGGATTTCGCGTGCACCAGCCATATCGTCTCTTCTTTGTAGGCTGGGCCGCAAAGCCCAGCGTGCAAACTCGTCAGAAAAAGCCGGGCTTGGCAGCCCAGCCTGCGGATTACCAGGAACCCGTCTTCTTGAATTCTTCGATGCCCTTCTTGAGCGTCGCTTCGATCGCGTCGTTCCAGTCGGCCTTGTCGTTCGCGGCCTTCATCCAGTCGGCGTAGTTCGCGGCGAAGTGCGCGTGCAGGCCGGCTTCGAACGGCAGGATCTGCGCGATCGGCAGGTCGTCGAGATAACCCTTCTCGGCCGCATACAGCGAAAGTGCGAGCTGGCCGACCGAGAGCGGCGCGTACTGCTTCTGCTTCATCAGTTCGGTGACGCGCTGGCCGCGCTCGAGCTGGGCGCGCGTGGCCGCGTCGAGGTCCGAAGCGAACTGCGAGAACGCGGCAAGTTCGCGGTACTGCGCGAGCGCGAGCTTCACGCCGCCCGACAGCTTCTTGATGATCTTGGTCTGCGCGGCGCCACCGACGCGCGACACCGAGATACCGGCGTTCACGGCCGGGCGGATGCCGGCGTTGAACAGGTCGGTCTCGAGGAAGATCTGGCCGTCGGTGATCGAGATCACGTTGGTCGGCACGAACGCG
>Ga0207647_10000275_pt1 | contig 41765 bp, 31 predicted proteins | sample KBSCornC2_FD_184295 | JGI IMG/M metagenome (GOLD analysis project Ga0207647, IMG submission 184295) | Corn rhizosphere microbial communities from Kellogg Biological Station, Michigan, USA - C2 (SPAdes) (version 2) | ecosystem: Host-associated > Plants > Roots > Rhizosphere ... | reverse complement strand
CCGGACCCGCCAGGACTTTCTCAACGACGACATGCACCGCTGGATGGGCGCCGAAGTCACCGGCAGCGTCGGGCTCCGTGCCTCGCAATTCCAGTTGACCGACGAGGAGCGCCAGCTGCGGGACCTTGCTTATCCCCTGATCGAGCCGCCGCATTCCCGTCCCGCATGGAAGAGTGTCTTTGGCGACTATGCTCCAATTCCCGCCCCCTGGCGCCAGACGCCGGTGTTTGACCGCACGGCCTATGGCCGCACGCTGATCGATGAGCCGCATCGTTCGCATTCGTCGCGCTACGCGCAATTGATGGAAGACGTTCGCGACGACATTACGCGCTTTGAACCATTCTTCGCCAGCGCGGTTCGTGTCCTTGAGCTCGACCGGAAGCGTAATATCAGCCTGCCGCGCGTCTCCGAACTTTCAGCGCGCGAGCGTGATGATGCGATTGCGCGAATGCAGGAAAACGCCCTCATCGTGCAGTGGGTGCAGCAATGCCTGGAACGCCGGATTTCCTCGTATCGCTGGGCACTGGAGCGGCTGGTGATTCAGGCTCCCGACAATATGGCGGCCGATGCTGACCGCCTGATCGGTGAGCTCGCCGCGCAGACGGCAAATCCGCCGGTCATCGTGCAGCCGGGCATGGGCCGCCCCGTCAGCGTGCGCGGCTAACGGGATCGTCGGCCTATCGGCGTTTAGCCGCTGGTTGATCGGGCTGCTTGGACGGCTGATCTGTCTGAACCCTGCAACTGGCTGCCGCCAGCGAAGCCTGCGCCTGCGGCATCAAGCCAGGCTCCGGGGCCATGGCCTTCAGCAGGATGAGACCCGTCGTGGTTGGCGAATCGATGATCAGGCGGTCGGCGGCCGTGACTTCCTCGTCTTCCGGCAGCGCCGCGTGCTGCGCCTCCGTCATCAGGTCGAGTTCGATCACCCTGCGGCCGGCCGATCGATCGTTGATGGCGTAATAGGCCACATCGTTGCGGGTATAGAACGACACCGACGTGTAGGCCTGGCTCACCGGTACGGTGAGTTTGATTGGCCCGCGTGCCAGATCATATCGACAGGCAGCCATAGCGAAGGCCGGGTCCATCAGGGGCATCGGCTCGGTTGTGGGATCGACCAGGGGAAGCGCCGTCACTTCGTTGAGTTTGGTCATCGGCGTCAGGCGCGCATACGCATCATGGGTCGCGATCTTGGGCAAAGCCAGCACGCTTACGAAATGCACAATGCCGCCGAGCAGCACGCCGGCAATGATGGTGAAAACCATCCTGATCATGGGCAACCCACGGTCGCGATGGCTGGCATCGGGGCGTCGCGCTGGGTTCGCGTCGCCACGCCGACTGGCGTATCGTAAAGTCGCAACATCAGCGCGTAGCGTTCGATGCCTCCGGTCGGCAGCCAGTTTCCGGCACGCGCCCGCGAGGCCACATGGATTTCAAAGGCTCCGTCAGCACTGCGCACCACTTCCTGGCTGGTAAATCCGTAGCGTTGCAGCGCGTTGGCGACGATGTGGCCATTCCGATCATACAAAGTGAGGGTCCAGAACCGCGCAGCCGGCGTCACACCGCTGACGACGACGTCGCATCGACCATCAAGCGGACGCTTGCGGTCGTCGGTGGTGGCCGAGAACGTGATGCCGTCCCCGGTACCGACGGGCAGTTCTCCGCTGCGTGCGATTGTAGCGCGCGAATAGGGGTCGACCTCGGAGGTGCCGTTTTTCGGCCGGGCGGTCCAGGCGCCGATCTTCAGCGCTCCAAAGCTGGTACCGCGCGTCGCCGTCATCCACGTCGAGCCAAGACCGACAATGGCGGCGATAACAAGCGCCAGCAGGGTGAGAGAGATCAGTCGCACGGGTCAGTTCTTGCGAGGCGTTGAGACGGCCGTGCCATCCGGAGTAGCCGCCGCGAAGCTGTCAGGAAAGGCGACCGCATTCGACGAGACGGGCTTCGTCGGACCCATGGGTTCGCTGCTAGAGGCCTTGCCGACGGTCTTGCCCGCGTCGTCCAGCATTTTTTCAACCTGCACCAGAATGTCCGCACCGCGCCGCGTCAGGACGGGCGGCGGTCCCGGCTTGATATCGGGCAGGGAAATGCCGTTAGCGCTGTTGGCCGCGACCGATGCAGGTGGCAATTTCTGGCCCGCGCCGATGCCCGCGATTTCCTTTATCTCGACCCCCTGGTGAGCGGCGACCATGATGTCGTGCCAGGTCTGCGCCGGCAATGAACCGCCGGTCATCCGGTTGGTGGGCGAGTAGTCGTCATTGCCGTACCAGACCGCGCAGGTGAAGTTGCCGGTGTAGCCCACGAACCAGGCGTCGCGATACGCATTCGTGGTACCGGTCTTGCCGGCGGTGGGTATACCGTCGAGCGCCGCGCGTCGCGCGGTCCCTTCGCTCACCACGTGACTCATCATTTCCGCCATGTCAGCGGCGACCGAGGCAGGAATCGCCTGAGTCGGCTTCTTGCCATCCCGGTCCCATCGCCAGACCAGATCGCCGGCGCCGGTGCGGACTTCGAGCACCGCGTGCGGCGCCACCGCCTTGCCCTTGTTGGGGAAGGTCGCATAGGCGACGGCGTGCTCGACCACGGTGACCTCGTCGGCGCCGATCGGCAGCGACGGCGTATCGGGCAGGGGGGCCTTGATGCCGAAGCGGCGGGCGACCTCGACGATCTTGGCGCGGCCGGCCTTCGGGCCTCCCTTGCCGCCGATCGCGATCGAGAGCTTGACCGGCACAACATTGATAGAGCGCGTGATGGCCTGGGTCAGCGTCACCGCTCCGGAATAGGAATGCCCGTAGTTCTGGGGACACCAGTTGCCGATGCACACCGGCCCGTCAACGACGATGGAGGTCGGCTTGAAACCGTTCATCAGCGCCGTTGTGTACACATAGGGCTTGAACGACGAGCCTGGCTGTCGATACGCATCAACGGCACGGTTGAACTGGCTTGCGCCATAATCGCGGCCGCCCACCATCGCGCGGACACCGCCGTCCAGATCGGCGACCACCGTAGCGGCCTGGGTTGCGTGATAGTCGCGGCCAAACTGACGCAACTGATTTTCGATGGCCTCTTCCGCAGCGCGTTGCACGTTCATGTCGATCGCGGTACGCACCACGAAGACGCGCTCGGTGTAGGACTTCGGAAATGTATCAACCAGCCGTCGCATTTCGTCGAAGGCCCAATCGAGATACCAGTTCGGCGAGTTCTCGTCGCGGCGATCGACCACGGAGGCTGGATTGCGCCGCGCGCCGAACACCTGGCCTTCGGTCATGAATCCGGCATCGACCAGATTGTCCAACACCACATTGGCGCGGGCGCGCGCAGCCGGCAGGTTGATGTGGGGGGCGTATTTGGTCGGCGCCTTGAACAGCCCGGCCAGCATCGCGGCTTCGGCGAGATTGACGTCGCGCGCCGACTTGTTGAAGTAGAAATGCGCCGCGCCATCGACCCCGAACGTGCCCCCACCCATATAGGCGCGGTCGAGATAGAGTTTGAGGATTTCGTTCTTGGTCAGTCGGGTCTCGAGCCAGATCGCCAGAAATGCTTCATTGACCTTGCGCTCAATGGTGCGTTCATTGCTGAGGAAGAGGTTCTTGGCGAGTTGCTGGGTAATTGACGATCCGCCCTGCCTCACGCCACCGGCCTGCGCGTTGGTCAGGAGCGCGCGAAATGTGCCGGCAACGTCGATGCCGAAATGGTCATAGAAACGACGGTCCTCGGTCGCCAGCGTGGCCTTGATCAGATGGTCGGGAAAGTCCTCGAGCGGGATGGAATCATTATGCTTGATCCCGCGGTTGCCAATCGGATTGCCGTAACGGTCAAGGAAGGTGACGGCCAGGTCTGATTTCTTGAGCCAGTCGTCGTCGGCGGTCTCGCGAAATGCGGGGATCGCCAGCATCAAAAGCAGGATCAAGCCGCCGAGCCCGAGAGTGGCCGCTTCCGACAACGGCTCGATGAATACCCAGCGCTTCCATCGGCCGACGTAGAACCGGTCCATGAAAGTTGAGTAGCGCTCAAAGAGTTCGCGAATTCCAACGGCCGACGAGAACAGCGTCGAATCGATGCGCGCATCAAGATCCAGCAACAGATGCCGGATCTTCCTTGTCCATTCTGGAGGCAAAAGCTTGCGCACTCGGATCCGCTTTAAAGGTTCGGATTTGCCCGCAGCACCCTTGCAGGAGCCGGATCATTCCTAGGCGCCTGCCTGCATGCCGCTCGGGCATTGTCCAGACGTCGTGCAAGAAGGTTGCGGCAAACCTTGGGCGTATCGATCCGCCCAAAACGATTGGCCCTTCTTCTACCCGAGCGGAGGCCATAAACCAATGGTGCTGTTAAGATTTTGAACAGCAGGGCTAACTTCAGGCCGCGCTTTGCGCTACCAGTGGCTGCAACCGATCCTAGCCATTATCTGCAAATCCGAACGCTCGACCAAATAAGGGAGCCGAATTCGAGGAGACTATGACCATTCGCTCCCGACCGCCGTCCGACCAAGCCGGATTCTTCTGGAAAACCAAGACTTTGGAGGAGATGTCTAGCACCGAATGGGAAAGCCTTTGCGATGGCTGCGCGCGCTGCTGCCTGCAAAAGCTGGAAGACGAAGACAACGGTCAGATCTACTTTACCCACGTTTCCTGCCGTCTGCTGGATGCAGGCTTGTGCGCCTGCAAGGATTATCCCAACCGTTCCGAACAAGTTCCGGATTGTGTTCGGCTGACGCCCGAAAATGTGCGTACCTTGAACTGGCTGCCGCCAAGCTGCGGCTACAAGCTCGTTGCCGAAGGCCACGACCTTTATTGGTGGCATCCCCTGATTTCCGGTGACCCCAATACCGTCCATGAGGCCGGCGTGTCGGTGCGCGGCCGGGTCCGGGGCACGGAAGATGAAATTCCGGACGCTGACCTCGAAGATCATATCGTGCGGTGGCCCGAGCAGTTGCCGAAGCGGGCGCGCCTGAAGAAAAGACCGCCCGGCTGAATCGCGTCACGATCACGCGATTGCGATCACGTTCGAAAAGGAGGCACCTATGCGCGTGAAGGACTGCCGGTTCTGCACCCATGTGTCTAGTTTGCGGCTCCTTCCTGACGATTGCCTCCGGTTTCAAATCCCGCTCCCATGACTATTCACGCCAGACAGGCCGACGCGAAAGCCGCGGTCGAAAACACCGACGATCGATCGGGGCCGGTTGCTGAAGTGAGCAGCCTGCCGCCAGTGGCGGCGACCGCGCCGCTCACGCCGGCCGAAATTCGCACGATGATTGGCAGTCTCGCCGTGACCATGTTCCTGGCGGCGCTTGATCAAACCATTGTCGCCACGGCCTTGCCGACCATCGGCCAGCAGTTTCACGACGTCTCGAATCTTTCGTGGGTCATTTCCGCCTATCTGCTGGCATCCACCGCGATGGCTCCGGTGTTCGGCACGCTCAGCGATATCTACGGGCGGCGGGCCATGATCATCCTTTCGCTCAGCCTGTTCCTGGCTGGATCCATCCTTTGCGCCGTCGCGCCCAATCTATCGGTCTTGATTTTGGCGCGAGGTCTGCAAGGCATCGGGGGTGGCGGGATCGTGCCCCTGGTGCAGACCACCGTCTCCGACCTCGTTTCACCGCGGGAGCGTGGCCGCTATCAGTCCTATTTCAGTGCCGTCTGGGTAACGGCCGCGGTAGGCGGACCGGTACTCGGCGGCATCTTTGCCGAACACCTGCATTGGTCGATGATCTTCTGGATCAATCTGCCACTCGGTCTTGCAGCGCTCACAATGCTGCTTCCGAAGATGCGTCGGATGCCGACCTATCACCGGCCGCGGAAGGTCGACTGGGTGGGCGGCATGCTGCTGATGGCTTCGGTGGTCGTTCTGATGCTGGTCCTCACCTGGGGCGGAACGCGCCTGCCCTGGTTGTCGCCGACGATTGCTTCGATGATCGGTGCGGCGTTGCTGCTCGCCGCGACCTTCGTCTGGCACGCCAAGCGCGTCGAGGAACCGTTCCTGCCGCTGCCGCTGATGGGGGGAAGGATAGTACCGTTTGCGATGCTGACCGTTGGCTGCGGAAGCGGAGCCTTGGTCGGGCTGACGGTGCTCCTGCCGCTCTATTATGGGCCAGTCTATCATCTTTCCGCCAGCGAGGCCGGGATCGGGTTAATTCCACTCGTGGCTGCGACGGTCCCCGGAGCTTCGCTCGCGGGTTGGTGGATGGCTCACATGAAGCATTATAAAAGGATAGCCATCCTAGGGACCACGTCTGCGGCTGGAGCCGGGCTTTTCCTCGTGATTATAAGCCCCTTGCCGCTGTGGTTTCTGGTGACGATCCTTTCGGTCCAGGGGTTGGGGCTCGGCACCATCTTCCCCGTAAGCGTGGTCTCGATCCAGAATTCGGTCGCACGCTCGCAGATCGGTACGGCCACAGGTGCACTGAACTTTTCGCGCGCGCTGTTCGGCTCGCTTTCGGTCACGGCATTCACCACCATCCTGATGATGGCACTTGGCGTGCAAATCGCCATCGACGAGACGCAGCGTGGAATGATCACCAGCATCCCCGCGAGCGATATGGCAGCCGCCTTCCGCTACGTGTTTGCTGCCGCCACTGTGCTATTGGCCATGGCGTCGCTTTCGCTGTTTCTAATGGAAGAACGACCGCTGGCCGGTCCTGTCGCCAAGCCGGCCGAGTTGATGGAATAGGTCGCCGGATCGGCTTTTCCGGCATTTTTGGACGATCGATAAAAAGCGATTTGCTTTTAACGGGACGTTTAGTCTGTTCCTCAACTGTCCGGCAATCTGTCACACCTACGCTCGCCCGGGCATTTGCGGGGCAATCCCGTGGCCTCTCATGACAGGAGCTTCGGGTGCGGCAATTGCTGAAACGATTTATCCAGGATCAAGCCGGTGCGACCGCCATTGAATATTGCCTGATCGCGACAGGCCTGAGCATCGTTATCCTGGCCGCCGTCAACAGTATTGGGAGCACGCTCAATACCCGCTTTGTCTCGATCAACACGTCCCTCAAGTAGTTGGACGGTTTCAGCCGGCTTTCCTCGTTCGCGTCGTACTGCGCGCCGGCTTTTGTACCTTCTTTGGCTCCGCCGGCTTTTTTTCGTCCTTCGCCGCTCGTTTGCCGCTGATCGGCAGAAGCATTTCCCGCTGGCCATCGATCCGTTTGCGGGATTTCTTGCCTTTCGCCTTCGGCGGAGCCGCCGACTGGCCTTCGCCCGCAAGGCTGCGTTTGAGAGCATCCATCAGGTTGATGACATTTCCGGCCGATCGCGGTGCGGATTTCGCCGCCGGTTTGATTCCGTTGCGTTTTCGATTGATCAACTCAACCAGCGCGGTTTCGTAGCGGTCCTCAAAGGCATCGGGGCGGAACGGACCTGATTTCTTCTCCACGATATGCTGGGCCAGATCCAACATGTCTTTCGTGACTTTCACGTCCTGAATTTCGTCGAAATATTCTCGCTCGTTGCGGACCTCGTAGGGGTAACGCAGCAGCGTTCCCATCAGCCCCTTGTCGAGGGCTTCCAATGCGATGATGTGCTCGCGGTTGGTGAGGACCACGCGGCCGATCGCGACCTTCTTCATGGTGCGCACGGTTTCACGGATCACGGCAAAGGCGTCGTGGCCAACCTTGCCATCGGGCACCAAATAATAGGGCCTGATCAGGAAGCGGCTATCGATATCACTCTTCGGTACGAACTCGTCGATTTCGATGGTGCGCGTGGATTCCAGCGCAACGTCCTCCAGTTCCTCCTTGGAGACTTCGATGTAGGTGTCGGAATCGACCTTGTAGCCCTTGGTGATGTCTTCGGCGCTTACTTCCTCGCCGGTTTCCGCATCCACCTTGGCGTATTTGATGCGGTGGCCCGTCTTGCGGTTGATCTGGTTGAAGCTGACCTTCTCCGTGTCTGACGTCGCCGGGTAGAGGGCGACCGGACAGGTCACGAGTGAAAGGCGGAGAAAGCCTTTCCAGTTGGCACGCGGGGCCATAGCACTACTCCAGACGCAACAAGGGACCCTCAACGATATCACCCGGCGGCGCCGTTACAAGCAAAGCCGGCGAAAATCTCCGAACGGCGTTAACCGTAGCGAACGGCCAGCCAGGTTTGCCGGCATTCAGGCCTGGGCTAGCTGTCTTCCGGAACCCCATCCCCACGCAGGCGTTGCCTTCCAGGAAACCGGTTGCCGCCCGCTATTCCGATATCTCAGACGTAGAGGTTCCAATGGCGACACAGGAACGCCGTCCCATCATCGAATCCGCCAACGAGGCACGTCAGGCAGAACGCGGCCCCTCGGTGTTGGCCCTGCTGACGGTTTCCACGGGGCTGGCGGTTCTGATCCTGGGCGTCATCTGGTTCGTTTTCTTTCGAACCTGAGCGTACCGAACCCCGGACGTGCCGGAGGATCTAACCCTCTGGCAAGGTGCCGCCGTTCGCCGCGTGCTCTTGCGTCCGCCGCGGTGCGTCATGGTCGGCCGTGGAATCCTCTGGCCAACTGCGATAGCCCATGGACAAAAAATAATATTCATGCAGGTTCCATTCATGGGCCGTTCACTTGAGCAGGCCTCATCTGAAAAGAGATTTTTACTGCTCATTCAAGGCACCCGCATGCGCCTGCTTGTTGTGGAGGACGATCCCGATCTGAACCGTCAATTGACGACGGCGCTCACCGATGCCGGTTACGTCGTCGATCGCGCCTTCGACGGAGAGGAGGGGCACTTTCTCGGCGACAGTGAGCCTTATGACGCCGTGGTCCTGGACATCGGGCTCCCCAAGATGGACGGGATCTCGGTGCTGGAAGCCTGGCGGCGCAATGGCCGCGGCATGCCGGTTTTAATTCTCACGGCGCGCGATCGCTGGAGCGACAAGGTGCAGGGATTTGACGCGGGCGCCGATGATTATGTCGCCAAGCCTTTTCACCTGGAAGAGGTCCTGGCGCGAATTCGCGCCCTGTTGCGCCGCTCCACCGGCCATGCGCAATCCGAGCTGTCGTGCGGGCCCGTGACCCTCGACACGCGGACCGGCAGGGTCAGTGTCTCCGGCAATCCCGTCAAGATGACCTCGCACGAATATCGGCTCCTGGCCTATCTGATGCATCACGCCGGCCGGGTGGTCTCCAGGACCGAACTCGTCGAGCACCTGTATGACCAGGATTTTGATCGGGACTCCAATACGATCGAGGTTTTTGTTGGCCGCATCCGCAAGAAGCTGGACGTCGATATCATCCAGACAGTACGCGGGCTGGGCTATTTGTTGACGCCTCCTCCTGCTGCAGGCTGAACGGGGCCGCTGGCCGGCGGGCAAATTTTCTGCGAGCATGGTCTTGTCCGGAAGCCTGTATTTCATCTTTAGGCCGAGCTTTTGATGCGCGGCAGCTCGCTTGCCAATCGGCTGTTTCTCTCTGCCACCGCCTGGGTCGTGGTGATCCTGCTCGTTACCGGCGTGGTGCTGTCTTCGGTCTATCGCAATGCCACGGAGCGGGCTTTCGATCGTCGCCTCAATCTCTATTTGCGCACCATCGTGGCTGAGGTGGCCACGCCCGACAATACGCCCGATCAGTTCCAGTCACTCGGCGAGCCGCTTTTCGAGTTGCCGCTTTCCGGATGGTATTGGCAGATCACACGGACCGATTCTGAAAGACCGGAGGTGAGAGCGTCGCGCTCGCTGTGGGACAAGCGGCTGCCAAAACTCGAGGATCAAGCTGCCGACCTCACCGCCGCAGGCGTTCGCCTGGCGTACGTCAGCGGGCCCGAAGGGCAAAGCTTGCGAATGGTCGAGCGACCGGTGGACCTTGGAGCGGATGGCAAATTCCTGGTCAGCGTGGCCGGCGATGCGACTGAAATTTTCGATGAGACGCGGAGCTTCGACTATTACCTAGGCGGGACCTTCGTTGCGCTATCGATCGTGCTCGTGCTGACAACGATCTTCCAGGTTCGCTTCGGGCTCGCGCCACTGAAGCGAATCTCCGAATCGATTGCCGATATTCGTTCGGGAAGGGCGGAGCGTCTGCAGGGTGACTTCCCTGTCGAGATCGCCCCGTTGGCGCGCGAGACCAATGCGCTGATCGATGCCAACCGCGAGATCGTTGAGCGCGCCCGCACCCATGTCGGCAATCTTGCTCATGCGGTCAAGACGCCGCTATCGGTCATCGTGAACGAGGCTGCGGCCCATGCCGGCGATCCTTTCGCGAGCAAGATGCTCGAGCAGGCCGAGCTGATGCGTAACCAGGTGGCGCATCATCTGGAACGCGCGCGCATTGCAGCCCGTCCGACAATCATTGGCACGGTTACGGAAGTCGCCGGGGTTGTCGAGGCACTCCGCCGAACCATGGAAAAGATCCATCGCGATCGCAACCTTGGCATCGAGTTGGCGGCGGACAGCGGGGCCAGGTTTCGCGGCGAACGCCAGGACCTCGAAGAGATGATCGGAAATCTGATCGACAATGCCTGTAAATGGGCGACTTCGCTGGTATTCATCGAGGTGGTGGTCGACCGGTCAAGCGATTCCCGTTCCGTCCCGAAGCTACGGATTATTGTTGACGACGACGGTCGGGGCCTGTCGGAGGCCGAACGCGCGCAGGTGTCGCGCCGCGGGCAGCGGCTGGACGAATCCAAGCCGGGATCCGGACTTGGCCTTTCCATCGTGATCGATCTTGCCGCTCTCTATGGCGGTACCCTGGTGCTGGGCGACGCGCCGATCGGCGGATTGCGGGCCGAACTGATCTTGCCGGCAATCTAGCGATCTTGGCCGACCGTGCGGCTGACCGGTTCTGACCGTAGGCCGAACAAGCCTATTACTAAACGCCTTCTTAACGCCGCCTGTCTAATGCTTGCCGAAAGGGGTTTGGGACCGCGATCCGTTTCCGTCACATGAATCTGCCGGGCAAATGAGCCAGACATCGAACGAGCGGCTGGAAGCCTACCTCGGACAATTGTCGCCGCAGTCGTTGGCGTTGTTGCTCCGGGAGTTCGAACGAGCGGTCGCGCGCGGCGATGATCCCGCCTTTGCCGGTCGTGTGCTTGAGCAGCTGCGCAAAGTGGTGAGGGGTGCCGACCAGCCGACAACGGCGCGCACCCAGGATCCTGCGAGGGTCTTGTTCCGTCCGCTCGAGCCATTCCTGATCGAAGGAAAGCTTCCAGCCCGCCCGGGCCAGGTGAACCGGGCCTCGCTGTTGCCAGTGTGGCAATGGTTGAGCAGGGAGGGCACTTCCGAGAAAGCACGCCAATTCGCGGAAGCTGTTTCTCGCGATGCGGCCGACGAGGCGACGGTGCGTCAATTTCAGCTCGCCGCGGGCGAGGCCATTCTCAAGGCGCTCTACTCCACATCAGGATCCGACAGGCAGCGGCTGCTGGCGCGGGTGGGGCCTCCCGATGTGGTCGAGGACCTCGCATCGATCGGATCCGTTCTTCAGTCGCACGAAGCTCTGGATGTCCTGGGCAATCGGCTCCCGAGCTATTTACGTACGTTTGCCGATGCTCAAATCCAATCGGTACGCGCATCTCTCAACGTCGCCTCGCTGCAATCTCCCTTCCTTCTGCCGTTCGTCTTGTCGCTTATCATGCAACGACTGCAGTCTCCCTGGCAGATCATCCGCCTCGCCGTAAAGATGGCCGGCTCCGACGACGAAATCCGGGTGGCTGGAACGCCCTATGGCATTGCTGTCTCGCTTGCTTTGCACGATCTGTGTGTTCTCGCGGCCGGCCTGCATTCCGATATCAGGCGCGGCCATTTCGAGGACATCGCCGAGCACCTCAAGATACTTCACGACGGTGTGCGAGGATTGAGGACGGAGCTCGACCTGCGCAGCGACTCGGCCTGGGGCAGGCAATTGACATCGCTTCGGGCCGACATCTCCAACGCCCTGCAGGCGGAGATTGACAGCGTCCCTGGACGGGTTCGGCGTTTGCTGCGTCAGCGCGCGGATAAGGATATCGCAACCGCCAGCATCGATCCCGGCGAAGTCGAAGAGGTGGCCGCGCTGATCGATTTTGTCGCCGCGTGTCGCACCTATGCAAGCGAACTGGCCATCAATGAGGTGACCTTGCGTACCTACTCTGACATCCAGAATTATGTTGAGCATGCAACCCAGGCGCTGATCCAGGCGCTACGCGGTAGCGACGGCCGGGTCCGTTCGTATCGGCAAAAGCAGGTTCAGGCCGCCATCCGGTTTTGCGACATATTGTTTGGAAAGGACTATGCCTCACTCATGGCTCGCGCTGCTGAGAATGCGGCGGCGGACGAAGGAAACGCTCTGAGGTCAGGTTAAGGTTGTAGTTATATAAAATTCGACCGGCGGTTGATTTTCGGACTTCGTGGCCCTACAAGGCGCCGCATGAAGCCGACGCTGCAATTTATCGAACTAGAAAACCGTGTCATTTCAGTGAAGTACCGGTGCCTCATGATCGGGGCAAAGATCCTGCTGGTTGAAAAAAAATCGGGCCAGATGTTGCCGCACCCGGCGGCGGCGGTGGCTTCTCCGGTTCCCGTCGGATCTCTACGGATTGCGATCCCGAAAACGTTTGCACCGGGGTATTATTTTCTTCGGGCGCTGGATCGGCGCGGCAACACCGCCGCGCAAACGGCTGAATTCTACATCGATTAGGTCTCCCGGTCCGGCGGTGCCGGCGATAGCGGGTTGACGATTGTCAATTGCCCGGCAGCTTGGCCGTGGTGTAAAGCGGCGTCGGCGCAGGATTGCGCGATTTCACCGGAATCTTTGATGACGCCCTGGTTTGTGTTCGCGCTGATGACGGCAGCGGCGATTTTCGCCGTGCTCTGGCCGCTGGGTCATCGCGTTCGGTTGGGCGAGCGAAGTGCTGATAGCGAGGCAGAGGTCGCCGTCTACAAGCATCAGCTAACCGAAATCGACGGCGATCTGGCGGCGGGTCGGATCGGGTCGGATGAAGCCAAGGCTGCCCGGGTCGAGATCAGTCGGCGCTTGTTGGCGGCGGCGGACCGTCAGGGTGTGGCGGTGAACTCCAGCCTCCGGACGAGGCGGTGGACTGCGGTGATGGCGCTGGCCGGTTTGCCCGTGCTCGCGCTGGCCATCTACCTGCCGTTGGGTTCGCCCGGACTTCGCGATTTTCCGTTCGCAGAGCGCCGACCGGATGCGACCGCGCCTTTGGATGATCTGGTGGCGCGCGTGCAACAGCATCTTGCGGAGGTGCCGACCGATGGCCGGGGATGGACCATCCTGGCGCCGGTGCTGGAGAGGCTTGGACGCTATGATGAAGCCGTCCAGGCTTTTCGCAACGTCATTACCTATGTCGGAGAGAGCGCCGCGCGTCGCGCTGATCTGGGCGAGGCCCTGACGATGGCCGCAAATGGGGTGGTGACTGCCGAGGCGCGCACAGAATTTCAGCGCGCCGTGACGCTGGATCGCGATGACGCCAAGGCCAACTACTTTCTCGGCGTTTCGGCGGAACAGGATGGCCGCAGCGCAGAAGCCATTGCGATCTGGCGGGACATGTTGGCAAAAGCACCTGCCGATGCTCCATGGCGGCCTGTGGTCGAAGCTGCCCTCGCAAAGGCGGGGGCGGGGGTGGCGCCGGTCCTTCCGGACGGTACGGTCGCTGCCGCCCAAGATTTGAGCGAGTCGGATCGTAGTCTGATGATCCGCGGCATGGTGGATCGCCTGGCGGCCCGCCTGCAGCAGGATGGCGGCGATGTGGACGGGTGGCTGCGGCTGATGCGCGCCTATGTCGTCATGGGAGAGCGCGACAAGGCCAAAATTGCGCGGGATGATGCCCGCAAGGCCGTGGCCAATGATGCTGGCCGTCTGCAGCGGCTGAATGAAGGATTGAAAGGTCTCGGCCTTGATGGATGACAGGTGGACGGCGTGTTCGCTTGAGAATGGAAGAAGGTGATGACACGCAAGCAGCGGCGGCTGGTGATGATCGGAGGCTCGCTCGCGGTGTTGGCGCTGGCGGCTGCCCTGGTGCTCAACGCCTTGCGCGACTCAATCGTGTTTTTTTCAACACCAAGCATGGTTGCCGAAAAGCACGTTCCGGCTGGCCGACGTTTCCGGCTGGGTGGCCTGGTGCAACCCGGTTCGCTCGCGCGTGGCGACAATCTGCAGGTCACGTTCAAGGTCAGCGACGGCGATGCAACATTGCCGGTGTCTTATAAAGGCATTCTGCCCGACCTGTTTCGCGAGGGGCAGGGCGTGGTCGCGGAAGGCGCGCTCGATTCGGCCGGCATATTCAAAGCCGATACCGTACTCGCCAAGCATGACGAGACCTACATGCCGAAGGAAGTCGCTGACGCGCTGAAGAAGCAGGGGCATTGGAAGGACGATTATGGAGCCGGGGCAAGCGCGGGCGTGAACCCCGCTGGCGGAAAGGCCACCGAGGCGAGCCGGGGGACAGCTCGATGATTGCCGAGAGCGGACATTACGCGCTGGTGCTGGCGCTTGCTCTGGCATTGATCCAGTCCCTCGTGCCGCTCCTGGGGGCACATTGGCGGGACGTGGCGCTGATGAACGTCGCCCGTTCCACGGCGCTCGCGCAGTTCTTGTTTGTGGCGCTGTCATTTGGCGCCCTCGTGACGTTGCACGTTACTTCCGACTTTTCCGTCGAGAACGTGGTTGAGAATTCTCATTCGCTGAAACCCATGATCTACAAGATCACCGGCGTGTGGGGTAATCACGAAGGATCGATGCTGCTTTGGGTTTCGATCCTAGCGCTATTTGGCGGTCTGGTCGCCGCATTCGGTAACAACCTGCCGCTTACGCTTCGCGCGCGCGTGCTTTCGGTGCAGGCCTGGATCGCGAGCGCGTTCTATCTGTTCATCCTGCTAACCTCCAATCCATTCCTGCGCATCGCCAACCCGCCGATGGAGGGAAACGACCTCAATCCGGTACTTCAGGACATCGGCCTCGCCGTGCATCCCCCAATGCTCTATCTCGGCTATGTCGGGTTTTCGATCGCATTTTCCTTTGCCATTGCGGCACTGATCGAAGGCCGCATTGATGCGGCCTGGGCCCGTTGGGTCCGGCCTTGGACGCTGGTCGCCTGGATCTTTCTCACGCTTGGCATCGCGATGGGGTCCTACTGGGCCTATTACGAGCTCGGGTGGGGTGGCTGGTGGTTCTGGGATCCGGTCGAGAACGCCTCGTTGATGCCGTGGCTTGCTGGTACAGCCCTGTTGCATTCGGCGGTTGTAATGGAGAAGCGCGATGCGCTGAAGGTCTGGACCGTTCTGTTGGCGATCCTCACCTTTTCCTTGTCGTTGCTCGGCACCTTCCTGGTTCGCTCGAATGTGCTGACATCCGTACATGCCTTTGCGCTCTCGCCGTCGCGTGGCGTGTTCATCCTGTTGATCTTGTGTTTGTTCATCGGCGGCGGACTGTCGCTCTACGCCTGGCGGGCCTCCAAACTCAAACAGGGTGGGCTGTTTGCGCCGATCTCGCGCGAGGGCGCGCTGGTGCTCAACAACCTGTTTCTCACCTGCGCCTGTGCCACCGTATTTGTCGGCACGCTTTATCCCTTGGCGCTGGAGGTTTTGACCGGCGAGAAGATTTCGGTGGGCGCCCCGTTTTTCAATCTCACCTTCGCGCCGCTCTGCCTGTTGCTGTTGATGGCGCTTCCGTTCGGATCATTGCTCGCCTGGAAGCGCGGCGATCTCTTGGGCGTAGCCCAACGTCTCCTGGTGGCCGGCATCGTGGCGCTCGTGATAACGGCGGTGATCTGGGCCTGGACCCGTGGCGGTGCGAGTTTGGCGCCGCTCGCGATCGGGCTTGCGGCTTTCGTCATTGGCGGGGCGGTGAGCGATCTCGTCGACCGCATCGGCCTATTTCGCCTGCCGCCTGGCACCGTGTGGCGACGGGCATGGGGAATGCCGCGCTCGAATTGGGGGACTGCTTTCGCACATGCCGGCGTCGGAATTGCCCTGATCGGCATTGTCTGCGAAAGCACTTGGAACAGCGAATATATCGCCACCATGAAACCGGGCGATGTCGCCGAGATCGCGGGCTATCAGCTCAAGCTGGAGGGACTGACCGAACGGCCCGGACCGAATTACCGCGAGATCGCCGCCCAATTCCACGTCAGCCTCGAGGGACGGACGCTCGCAACGTTGGCTCCCTCCAAGCGCAATTTCACCACGCGCGGATCTTCGACGACGGAAACGGCGCTGATGAGCAGGGGCCTCAGTCAGCTTTATATCTCGCTGGGAGATTTTTCCGGCCAGGCGATGGCGGTCCGCATCTATCATAAACCATTGGTCCTCTTGATCTGGTTCGGGCCGATCCTCATGGCGATCGGAGGCCTGTTGTCATTGTCCGACCGGCGGCTGCGGATCGGAGCGCCACGTCCGGCACTCGGTTCACGTCAGCTGCAGGCGGCGGAGTAATTCGATGAATGGCCGGGCAGTCCTCATCGCGGCGATCTTGATCCTCGGCATTGCCGAGGTTTTACCTGCCCACGCGGTGCGCCCCGACGAAATCATGTCGGATCCCGTCAAGGAGGCGCGGGCCAGGGATCTGTCGCGCGAATTGCGCTGCATGGTTTGCCAGAACCAGTCGATCGACGATTCAGACGCTCCTCTGGCAAGGGACTTGCGACTTTTGGTACGTGAGCGGATCGCTGCCGGCGATAGCGAAGCACAGGTCCTGGATTTCCTGGTGGCGCGGTACGGAGAATTCGTGCTGCTCAAGCCGCGTCTGAATTCCCATACTTACCTGCTATGGCTGCTGCCGCCGTTTGGTCTGGTCGCGGGAGGGGCGGTGCTCTGGCTTTACCACCGGCGGCGGATGCAAGCTGCGGCGGGCGTAGAGGAGCCGCTGGCGCTAACTCCGGATGAGGAAGCGCGGCTGGAACGGCTGATGGCTGCCGAGTTCCCGCCCCAGGAAGCGAAATAGGCCGCACGCGGTTGTAGATGGCGGCTGCGCCGAACTGCCGCAGTCCGTCGCTCCGGATCAGGACCCCCTTAGCCGGCGCGTATCGCGTCTTATTCGGCCATCCCGCTGTTCCATTACAAAAGTTTAACTCCGCCGCCAGCGCGCGGTAAGGCGCTCGTCCCCATCTTCACTTCCATGAAGTGCCAGCCGGGCACTTTCTGGTTTTCAGGCTCTGGAGAATCCTTAAATGACCGAACGTCCGACAAATCCCTCGCTTCCGCCGCATCGCGCCCGTTCACTATTCTCCGCGCGCAAATTGGCGCTCATGGCCTCTGTGGTGGCCGGGTTGGGCATCGCCAGTTACGGCTTGAGCCCGTCGTCCGACCGGTTCGACGTCTTCACGACCTCCGCCCATGCACAGGTCAACAATGAGGTTCGTAAGGTTGCACAGCCCGTCGGTTTTGCCGACATCGTCGAGCGCGTGAAACCTTCCGTCATTTCGGTGAAGGTCAACATCAATGAAAAGGTGGCGCGGGACGACAGCTCAAATGACGACTCGCCCTTCCAGCCGGGTTCGCCGATGGAACGGTTCTTCCGCCGCTTTGGGGGACCGGACGGCCTCCCTCCGGGGATGCGGGGCGGTCCGCGCGGTGGACGCGGGGTTGTCACCGGTCAGGGGTCCGGTTTCTTCATTTCCCCTGATGGCTATGCGGTGACCAACAACCACGTCGTCGATGGCGCTGACAAGGTCGAGGTCACGACCGACGACGGCAAGACATTCAGCGCCAAGGTGATCGGCACCGACGCCCGGACCGATCTGGCCTTGATCAAGGTCGAGGGCGGATCGAACTTCCCGTTTGCCAAGCTCTCCGATGGCAAGCCCCGGATTGGCGATTGGGTGCTGGCCGTCGGCAATCCCTTCGGTCTCGGCGGCACGGTCACCGCGGGAATTGTGTCGGCCAACGGCCGCGATATCGGCAACGGCCCCTATGATGATTTTATCCAGATCGACGCACCCGTGAACAAGGGCAATTCCGGCGGCCCGGCCTTCAACACCGAAGGCGAAGTGATGGGAGTCAATACCGCGATCTATTCGCCGTCGGGCGGCAGCGTCGGCATTGCGTTCTCCATTCCGGCCTCCACCGTCAAAACCGTGGTCGCCCAGTTGAAAGACAAGGGCAGCGTGAGCCGCGGCTGGATCGGCGTGCAAATTCAACCCGTCACCGCCGATATCGCTGACAGCCTTGGCCTGAAGAAAGCCGAAGGCGCTCTTGTTGCCGAACCCCAGGCCAACGGTCCGGCCGCCAAGGCCGGGATCGAGTCGGGCGACGTGATTACTGCCGTGAACGGCGAAACGGTCAAGGACGCGCGGGAACTGGCGCGCACCATCGGCAGCCTGGCGCCCGGCGCCTCGGTGAAGCTGAACGTTCTGCATAAGGGCCAGGAAAAGGTCATCAGCCTCAGCCTTGGCCAATTGCCGAACGCGCAGGAAGCCAAGGCCGACAATAGCGACAATGGCGATCGCGGCAGCAACAACCGCGGCACCGACGTTCCGAAGCTCGGCCTGACGGTGGCGCCTGCCAATAGCGTGGCCGGTGCGGGCAAGGACGGCGTGGTGGTGACGGAAGTCGATCCGAAAAGCGCGGCCGCCGAGCGTGGCTTCAAGGAGGGCGATGTGATCCTGGAGGTCGCGGGCAAGAGCGTCGCCAATGCCGCCGACGTCCGTGATGCGATCACCTCAGCACGTGCCGACAGCAAGAACAGCGTGCTGATGCGTGTAAAGAGCGGTGGTCAGTCGCGCTTTGTCGCGGTGCCGCTCGCCAAGGGTTGAGTTTGGCTTGGAAGGCGACGGACTGCTCCGCCGCCTTCGTTGACTACCTTCCGGTGGAATAATGCCCCCCTTCGTCGGAAGGCAACGGGCGGTGAAGTCCCCCGCTTCACCGCCCACCTTTTTTGGCTCCGTGAAGGTGCGGGGTCGTCTTGCATGACGACGCCCCCCGCGCCATGGTGAACAGAAAGCTGGCTCGTTTTGACCGCGTCCGAACGCAAAATGCGAATTTTGATCATTGAAGACGATCGCGAATCCGCCGATTACCTGGTGAAGGCGTTTCGCGAGGTGGGATACGTTGCTGATCTCGCCGGCGACGGCGAAGAGGGGTTGGCGATGGCCGAATCCGGCGATTACGACGTGCTGGTGGTCGATCGGATGTTGCCCAAGCGGGACGGTCTTTCGGTCATTGGAGCGCTACGGGACAAAGGCGACCGGACGCCGGTTCTGATCCTGTCTGCGCTCGGCCAGGTTGACGACCGCATCAAGGGCCTGCGCGCCGGCGGCGATGATTACCTGCCGAAACCCTATTCCTTCGCCGAGCTGTTGGCGCGCGTCGAAGTGCTGTCGCGTCGACATGGAGGCCCCGCCGAAGAGACGGTCTATCGCGTCGGCGACCTTGAACTTGATCGCCTCTCGCATCGCGTGACGCGCGGCAAGGACGAACTCACCCTGCAACCGAGGGAATTTCGCCTGCTGGAATATCTGATGAAACATGCCGGGCAGGTGGTCACGCGCACCATGCTGCTGGAAAATGTCTGGGACTATCATTTCGATCCGCAGACCAATGTGATCGATGTGCATATCTCGCGGCTGCGCTCCAAGATCGACAAGGGCTTCGAGCGGCCGCTGCTGCATACGATCCGCGGCGCGGGATACATGATCCGTGACGGCCTTCGGTAAGCTGATCCGAACCACGGCGTTCCGGCTGACGCTGGTCTATCTGTTTTTGTTCGCGCTATTTGCCGCTTCGCTGCTTGGCTATTTTGCCTGGAATACGCGGCGGCTGATCACTGAGCAGATCACGGCCAACGTGAACGCCGAAAGCGACGAGATCAGCGACGTCTTCTCGCGCCGCGGCCTGCGAGGAATCGTCTTCACGATTGAAAATCGTGCCCTGCGACCGGGCGCTAATCTGTACCTGGTCACCGCTCCCAACGGGCAGGCGCTGGCCGGCAATGTCGGCTCGCTGGCGCCCGGCGTGATGGCGGCGACCGGCTGGGTCGAGACCGCCTACCGCAGGCTGGACGAGCAGGATACCGCCAATCACTTGGCACTGGTGCGCGTGACCGAGCTGAGCGGCGGCTTTCGTCTATTGATCGGCCGCGACCTCGAGGAGCGCAAACGGCTGTTTGGCATCGTCGCCAAGGCCGCCCAATGGTCGTTGCTAGTGGTCGTCGTGCTTGGCCTGGGAGGCGGCGTTTTCGTGGCGCGTCGCGTGCTGCGACGCATCGATGCCATGACCGGAACGACGCAGCGGATCATGGCCGGCGACCTCAGTGGTCGGCTCCCGGTCGGCCGAAGTGGCGACGAGCTAGATCGTCTCGCGGAAAACCTCAACGCCATGCTGGAGCGGATCGAGGCGCTGATGACCGGCCTCAAGGAGGTTTCCGACAATATCGCCCACGACCTGAAGACGCCATTGACGCGGCTGCGTAACCGAGCCGAGGAGGCATTGGCGCGGTCCGGCAATGAGGCCGAATACCGCAATGCGCTGGAACGCACGATTGAGGAATCCGATGCGCTAATCAGAACCTTCAATGCGCTATTGATGATCGCGCGCGCCGAATCCGGGCAGGCGCGCGGCGATATGGATGAATTCGACGGCGCAGACGTTGCACGTGGCATCCATGAACTATACGAGCCGCTCGCCGAAGATAACGGCCTGAATCTGCAAGTCAGCACCGAACCGACACCCGTCCGCGGCAATCGCGAGTTGATAAGCCAGGCCTTGGCCAACCTCGTGGAAAACGCCATCAAATATGGCAAGCCGTTGCCGCCACAAGGCGCCGAAATTCCGATCAACGATGAAATCCGTATCGAAGCTCGCCGCGATGGCGGAATGGTCCTGCTTCAAGTGATCGATCACGGGCAGGGCATTCCCGCCTCCGATCGCAAGCACGCGATGGAACGCTTTGTTCGCCTTGATGCGAGCCGCACCCAACCGGGTTCCGGTCTTGGATTGAGTCTCGCTTCGGCGGTGGCAACCTTGCATGGCGGCGAGCTCAGGCTTGGCGATGCCGCCCCTGGGCTTAAGGCCACACTGGCTTTTCCCGCCTCCGCCGGACATCGCGATGGGGTTGCGAGCCAAACAGCGAATGTGCCACAGAAGGTGGCATGAAGGTACCCGCATGGGATCGAGAGGCCGCCGCTCTCGCTGAGCGATGCGTGGAGGGACCTCGCCTTGTCGATCCTGATTTTGCCGAGCAACGTTTTGGCGACTGGTTGACTTCCCTGGTTCCGGCCGTTGCGGAGGAGATCGATAACCTCGTCCGGCAATCACCCTGGATCAGAGCCATCTTTCTCGGCATCGCCGAAACGGCTCCCTATTTGTTCGATCTCATCAGGGCCGATAGCGCGCGCACGGTGCGCCTGTTTCATTGTGCTCCAGAAACCTGCCTCGCCGATTTGATGGAGCGGGTGGATGGCTTGGCGGAACTTGATAGCGAAGCCGAACTGATGTCGGGCCTGCGCAGGTCCAAATCGGAAGCCGCCTTGCTGATGGCGCTTTGCGACATCGGCGGTGTGTGGACGGTTCCGCAAGTAACGACAGCTCTCAGCGATTTCGCCGTGGCGGCCGTTCGATGCGCGACAAGGTTCCTGCTTCGACAGGAAATGGCGCGCGCGAGGATCAAGCCAATTGATCCTGCAAAGCCGGAGGAAGGCAGCGGTCTGATCGTTCTGGCGATGGGAAAGATGGGCGCTGGCGAATTGAACTATTCCAGCGACATCGACCTGATCGTGTTTTTCGATCCCACGGCACCCGCGTTATCGCCTAACGTCGAGCCGCATCCCTTTTTCGTTCGGCTGGCGCAAGGGATCGCTCGTTTGCTGCAACTGCGCACATCGGACGGCTACGTGTTTCGCGTTGACCTGCGGCTGCGACCGGACCCGGCGTCGACGGCGGTAGCAATCTCGATTGAGGCCGCGCTCGCCTATTACGAGCGCGAAGGACGCACCTGGGAACGCGCGGCCATGATCAAGGCCAACCCTTGTGCGGGTGACCTGAAAGCGGGAGCCAAGCTGCTGGCCGAAATCGCGCCGTTTGTCTGGCGCCGGCACCTGGATTTTTCCGCCCTGGCCGACGTTCACGAAATGAAACGGCAGATGCAGGTGTTCCGCGGCCAGAACGAAATCATGGTCGAAGGGCATAACGTCAAGGTCGGCCGCGGCGGCATTCGCGAGATCGAGTTTTTCGCGCAGACTCAGCAACTCGTCGCGGGCGGACGGCACAAGGAACTGCGGCTTCGTCCGACGCTGGCGGTTTTGGATGCGCTGGCGGCGGGAAACTGGATTGCCGGCGAGACGAGGGACGAACTCGAGGCGGCCTATCACTTCCTGCGCCGGGTCGAACACCGCCTGCAAATGATCAATGATGAACAAACCCACGTTCTGCCGGACGATACCGGTGAACTCGAACGCTTCGCCCGGTTTTTCGGCTATGAGAACAGGGATGTCTTCGCCGAAATCCTGATCGGCCATCTTCGCGTTGTGCAAGGCCATTATGGCAGGTTGTTCGAAGGTGCGACGGAGCAGCCGACAAAGACACCGCCGGTGGATTTTGGCATCGGTCCGGATGATCCCCGCCTGATCGGATATTTTTCCAGTCTCGGGTTTAAAAAGCCGATCATGGTAGCCGCCACCGTCCAGCACTGGATGAAGGGCGATTATCGGGTGTTCCGGAGAGAAGTGACGCGACGTTCGTTTGCCGCCATCCTTCCCGCGCTGATCTCCGGACTTGCGCGCGCGGAAGATCCCGATGGTGCGGTGACTGCGTTTGACCGCCTGTTACAGGCCCTGCAGCGCGGCGGCCGGCTGATTTCATTGCTCGGTCAGAACAGCGAACTGGTGGCGCTGGTCGCTTTGATTGTCGGTGTTGCGCCGCGACTGGGCGACATGCTGGCGCGGCAGCCGCAATTGATGGACGGACTGGTCGATCCGCGCTTCTTCGGCGCGATGCCCGATCGGCGCGAGCTATCCAGTCGGCTTGCCGCCACCGTGAGCGATGCCAATTCCTATGAGGAGTTTCTCGATCGGCTGCGGCTGTTTGGTCAGGAAAGCCTGCTTTTGATCGGCACCCGGATCCTTTCCGGCACGGTGACAGCCCAACAGGCCGGCGTGGCGTTTGCTGATGTCGCCGAGGGCATCGTGGATACGGTACACCGGCTGGTGAGCGAACAGTTCATCGCGCAATACGGGCGGGTGAGCGGGCAAGAGACAGCCATTCTGGCGATGGGCCGTCTCGGCAGCCGCGAAATGACCGCGGCTTCGGACCTCGATCTTATTCTGCTTTACGATTTCGATAGCGAGCACCCTGATTCGGATGGTTCACGATCCCTGCATGGCGCTCAGTATTTTGCGCGGCTGACCCAGCGGCTGATCAGCGCATTCACCACGCGGACCAATTTTGGTGTGCTGTACGATATCGACATGCGCTTGCGCCCATCGGGTCGGGCCGGCCCGGTTGCTTCGCATATTGATGCTTTTGCCGAATATCAGGAGCGGGATGCGTGGAGCTGGGAGCACATGGCGTTGACGCGGGCGCGCGTGATCTCCGCTTCGCCTGCCTTTCGCTACCGGATCGAGACGATCATCCGCAACATCTTGACACGCCATCGCTCGGCCCGGGCGATGGCGCACGATGTCGTGACCATGCGGCAGGCCATCGCCCTGGAAAAAGGAGAGGGTGAGATCTGGGATCTGAAGCACGCGGCGGGTGGCATAACCGACATCGATTTCATCGCCCAATATCTGCAGCTGGTTCACGCCGAAAACCATTCCGCGATACTCGATGCCGGTACGTTGCAGGTTCTGCAGAACGCGACACAGCTCGGCATCCTCTCAAGCCCAGTGTCGCAAACGCTGCGTTCGGCAGACCGACTCTATCACAATCTGACGCAGATTCTGCGTCTCTGTGTCTCCGACAAATTCGTGCCGGAAACGGCGGGGGAAGGGCTGCTACGCGCGCTCGCTCGGGCGGGGGACGCGCCTGATTTTTCAACCCTGGAAGCGAGGGTAAGAGAAACCCAGAGCGAGGTCCGACGAATTTTCCGCGAGCTCCTGGAAGCCTAGCTTTCGAGCAGCTCAGGCGGCTGCCCGGATCTGCATCGCCTTCGCATCCCGGGGCAATATGACGCTGACTACCGTGCCGGCGCCGAGCCTCGAGCGTAGGCGCATGGAGCCTCCGTGCAAGGTTGCCAGCGATCTGGCGATGGCCAGGCCAAGACCCGAGCCGTGATAGGTCTTAGTGAGCTGACTTTCGACCTGTTCGAAGGGGCGACCAAGCCGCGCCAGCGAATGCGGGGCAATCCCGATGCCAGTGTCGGCGATCACCAGCATGATGGAATCGCCATGCACGCGGCTGCGGACCGTGACTTTGCCGCCTTCAGGCGTAAACTTCACCGCGTTCGACAGCAGGTTGACTACGATCTGCTTCACAGCGCGCCGGTCGGCGACCAGCATTGCGGCTTGGTCGAGCTCCGCGGTCACCGTCAGGTTTTTGTTGTCGGCTCGGCCCGATACGACCTTGAGCGATTCATTCAGCACCATTGAAAGGTCGAGCGGCTCCATGTCGAGCTTCATACGGCCGGCTTCGATCTTGGACATGTCCAGAATGTCGTTGATCACCTCAAGCAGATAATGGCCGCTGGTGAGGATGTCGTGACAATATTCCTGGTATTTTTCCGAGCCCAGTGAGCCGAACATGCCGCTGCCCATGACCTCGGAAAATCCGATGATGGCGTTGAGCGGCGTGCGCAATTCGTGGCTCATATTCGCCAGGAACTTCGATTTGGTCTGATTGGCTTCCTCGGCCCGGGTTTTCTCTTCGGCGTATTTCTGGGCGAGGTCGGCAAGCTCGACCGTCTGGCGCTCCAGTGCGGCCTGCGACCGCTTCAGGTCGATGACGGTAGCGCGTAGCCGAAGATCATTGTCGATGAGTTTCTGTTCGTGCTTCTTGATCTGGGTGATGTTGGTACCGACCGAAACGTAACCGCCATCCTTGGTACGGCGTTCGCTGATATGCAGCCAGCTTCCGTCCTCAAGCTGTGCCTCGAAGGTGCGCGCACCCGTTTCCTGCGATCCGTTGTCCAGGAGGCGGGTGCGCACTTCCGGCATGCTGCCGACTTCCAGAACCGTCTCATAGGAGGTTCCGGGAATGACGGCCGAATCCGGCAGCTTGTGCAGGCGCTGAAAGTGGGAATTGCAAAGCACCAGCCGGTCGTTGGCGTCCCACAGCACGAAGGCCTCGGGGATCGTTTCGATGGCATCGCGCAATCGCGCATCAGCCTCGATGGTCCTTTCAGCAAGGCTCTTCTGCTCGGTGACGTCGACCGCAATACCAATAAGATGCAGGCCGGCGTCATTGGCGTCGCGGCTGAGTTCGCAGCGGACGCGCAACCATATCCAATGCCCGTCGGCATGGCGCATTCGGAAGCTCTGGTCGATGTGGGCGATTTTGGATGATATCAGCTGGTCGGCGATATCAAACAGGTCGATATCGTCGGGCTGTATGAGCGCGTTGACCTCGCCGAACGTCAGCAAGTCGCTGCGGCTATCCAATCCGAGCATCGTGAACATCGATTGCGACCAGAAGATCCTCCCGCGCGACAGGTCCCAGTCCCACAGGCCGCACCGGCCGCGATTGAGAGCCGTATCGATGCGACCACGCACCGCATCATTGATGAGGTCGCCTTCTCGCGCCCGCGTCGATTGCCAGTGGAAGGCAAAGCCGAGGATCAACACGACAAAGCCGGTAGTGGCCGAGAGGGTGATCGAAAGGGTCGCATCGGATTGCCACAGCGAGCCGACATTCTCCTGTATAACGAGGACCTGGCCGGGCAAGCTTTTCACGAGATGCCGCGTCACCAGGGCTGTGCCGCCATTCGGAAGCACGATCTCGACGGCGCCGGCCTGCTGACCAGAAGCCGAAGATGGCAGAGCCGCCGCACCGATGATATCCAGGATTCGGCTGTTGCTCAGGAGGCTCTCGCCAGGTACTTGCGCCAGCACGCGCTGCTCGGTGTTGACGACGATCACGTGCCGTCCGGCAGCGATCCCCCAAGAAGGAATGAAGCCGGGCAACAAGCCCTGCACGCGCTCGATAGCGGCAAGACGATCCGGGCGGGCGGAGGCCAGCCGGTCGAGACGCTCGGCGAGAATATCGGCGAGTGCTGCAAGGTCCCGGCGGACCGCACTCTGCTTCTGTCTGGTCTGGTCGATGACCTGAACGAATCCGCCGAGGAAGATAGTGACGAGGAATGCAATGATCAGCGTCGGGACGGCTTTGCGAAGCACGGGCTCCGCAATCAACAGCCTGTGGTAGGCCGGCTTTGCGATCGACTGGGCCAATCCCTTGATTGAATCGGATTGGACGCCAGCGCTCGCCACCGCTGCGCGCGCCATGCTTTTGCCCCCTTGGAATTTTCGTATCGACTCGTTTCGACCAACCCCCGGCCGCGCCGAATCACAGCGATTTGAATCCAGTTTCGTCTCTCTGTCGAGAGTCAACGATTCGTTAAATCAAATAAATTTTGTCCAACGCAAAAATTCGACGCCGCACGCGACCACGAAGTGAGTCCGAAACAAGAACGTGGAGCTGTCAGGTGCTGGATATCGGCTTGGGCGGTTCGGCGTGGCTGATCACCCGCTTCACCGTCGGGTACGCCCGACGGAGCGCGCGTTCAATTTCGTCGACATTCTCGTGAACCTTGATCACGCTCATGCTCGACGGGGCGCGGCAATGAAAGTTGACGATTTCACCCGCTGCCGTCTTGCGCACGCGGACATTGTGGATGTCCCTGATGTCGCTGCCGGCGGCGAAATTCGACAGTGCCGTTCTGATCGTCTCGATCCGGTCAGGATCGGCATCAACGCCGAACGGCAATTCAGGCTCAAGCGGTTCGATATGCGTGTCGACCTCGACGTCCTCGCCGAAATCGTCGCGAATGCTGCGTTCCAGATTGTGGGCGATATCGTGGGCTGCGGTCAGGGTCATCTCGCCGTCGACCTCCAGGTCGATACTGACGGTCAGCCGTCCGCCAAGATCGTGAACGGTGACGTGGTGAATGGCGAGACCGGAATTGCGGGCAATCACCATCACGCGCTCGCGAACGCCTTCGTTGTCGCGTGCGACGGGCACGGCTGTAATGGTCACGTCGGCATCACGCAGCAGGGTGGTGACGGCTTGAGTGGCTCGCCGCTTGACCTCTTCGACGCGGTCCATCGGATAGGTGCGAGGTACCTGCACGATAGCATCGATGAAATAGGTCGCTCCAACCATTCTGACGCGCAGCCGCTCGACACCAACGACGCCCTGGATGGTCCGGATTGCAGCTGCGGCTTTATCGGAGACGCCCTCGGGCGCGCGATCGAGCAAGGTCTCGACGGTAGAGCGGGCCAGTCGCAGTCCCAACAAGGTGATCATGATCGCCACCGCGATCGCGGCGACCGCATCACCCCAGTTAAAACCCAGGCCGGACAGGATCAATCCGACGATGACGGCAATGGAGCCCAGGACGTCGGAGGCAAAGTGTAACGCATCGGCAGCGAGCGCCTGGCTCCTGGTCTGCTGCGCCGCCTGATGCAAGGCTCGCGCGCGCCAGAAATTGACGGCGATGTCGAGAACCAGCACCACAAAAGGAATGGCCGATAATACCGGCGGCGGCACGCCCTCCCGGAGCCGTGCATAGGACTCGACCAGGATGCCGCCGGCCAGCACATAAAGCAGCGCAATTATCCCCAGCGCCGAAATGCTTTCGAGCTTGCCGTGGCCATAATGGTGTTCGTTGTCAGCGGGCCGGTCCGAGACCCGTACCACCAGCCAAGTGACGATCGTGGCGAGGACGTCGACGGAGCTGTGCAAGGCCTCCGAAATCAGGGCCAGGCTGCCGATGGTTATGCCGACGGCAAATTTCGCGATTGCCATGGCCGTGCTGGCGACAATCGATATGGCGGCGACGCGGGATTTGACCTGAGGGCCGGGCGGGTTCATGCGCGCGGTTTAGCAGCCCGTTTTCCAATGTTAAAGGCCGCCAAAAGAAGGTCCGCACCGCTTTGTTAGGCGCTTCCCTCAAAAGAGGCAGGGCCTTCTCAAGCCGGGACCATAGCGCGCGATTGCCGCTCAGCGGATCAGGTTTATTCGGCGCTGCTCACAAGCTTGATACGGGGTTCGGCCCGCTCCGTCAGCTGTCGGTAGGCCGCGAGATACTCCAGGGCCATCCGCCGGGCGGTAAAACGGGCCTCGAACTGCCTGCGGACCTTTCCCCGGTCGAGCCGCGGAAGCTCCCGGATCGCGGCAACGGCGCTCGATTCGTCTTCCACCACCATCCCGGTGAGGTTTTCGTCGATGATCTCCGAGACCGAGCCCCGGTTATAGGCGATGACAGGGGTCCCACAGGCCATCGCTTCAATCATGACAAGCCCGAAAGGCTCGGGCCAGTCGATCGGCAGCAGCAGTCCAAGGGCGCCGCTGAGAAAATCGGATTTCTCGTCGTCGCCGATTTCGCCGATGTAGTCGATGAGCGGATGGTCCGTCATCGGGCGGATGACGCCCTCGTAATATTCCTGATCGGCACGATCGACCTTGGCGGCGATTTTCAGCGGAATTCCGCAGCGGATAGCAATCCGTATGGCGCGGTCGACGCCCTTTTCGGGGGCAATCCGTCCGAGAACCGCAAGATATTGCGGGGTGACGGCCCGCGGCGTCAGCAGATTTTCCGGTAGCCCATGGTGGATCGTCGCCAGCCAGTTTGCCTGAGGTATCGGCCGACGCTGGGCCGCCGAAATCGAAACTACCGGCACGGAGGCAAACGTCGCGAATACCGGCTGATGTTCCGGAAGATCCAGCCGACCATGAAGCGTGGTCAGGAAGGGCGTCGGTTGGCGGGAGAACAGCGAGAACGGGTAATAGTCGAGATGAAAGTGAAGCATGTCGAACTCTTCATTGTCACATTTTTGCCGGACGCGTTCGAGCATCACCATGTGCAGCGCATTCGGGTCACGGACCGAGCCGTCCAGGCGCAATGCACGGGGCCAGGTCGGGTCGAGCTTTGCCGAAGTCCGGGAGTCACCGCTGGCAAACAGCGTCACTTCGTTGCCGAGAGCTACCAGTTCCTCCGTCAGCCAGTGCACCACCCTCTCTGTGCCGCCATAGAATTTAGGGGGGACCGCCTCCGTCAGCGGAGCAACCTGCGCGATGCGCATCTAACTCTCTCCTCGATTCTGGATCCACACGCTGTTCCTAGGGTGACAACGAGACCGCCAAGAGACGAGAAGGGGACGACATTGTGCTCCGTCCGAATTCGCCGAATCGGGAACGTTTTTGCATCTGCGAGGTTCCCCTGGCAGTGCGCGTATTTTCTCCACACTGACGTCTTGCTGGTGCCACGCGAGGCGGGCAGCGTTCTGCCCCGAATGCTGGATGCCAAAATGTTACACATCATGCTGAACGCCCGTGCTGCTGCCGCGACTTCAAGCCATCGTGAGCTTTAGTGGCGAAGATATTGAGCGCAGCGAGCGCTCTCCAAAGCTTTTCTCATTCTGTCGGGGGATTGTGGACGCCATGGACCAGCTTTCCGAATACGCCTATCGCCCATTTCCATTTGTGTGGCGCTACGTCCGCGAGCGATCCGGCTTCCACGCCATCATTTTCATCAGCGTCGTGGCGGCGGTGCTTTGCTCAGTTGGTACGCAATATGGCGTCAAATATATCGTCGACGGTCTTTCGATGGGGCCAAGGCGCTCCGGTGAGGTATGGCTGGCATTCGTTTTTCTGACATCGCTGATCGCGGCGGATAATTTCCTCTGGCGTCTCGCCAGTTGGGTAGCCAGCTTCACCTTTGTCGGGGTAACCGGCGACTTGCGCCGCGACATGTTCCGCCATCTGACGGGTCATGCGCCGAGCTATTTTTCCAATCGGCTTCCCGGCATGCTGACGAGCCGCATTACCGCGACTTCGAATGCGGTGTTTACGGTGGAGAACATGTTCATCTGGAATGTGCTGCCACCGTGCATTGCGACCCTGGCAGCCATTGTCCTGATCGGAACCGTAAGCATTTCAATGGCCGCGGTGCTGACCATACTTGCCGGGGCGATGGTAGTCGCGATGTTTCGATTGGCCGCTGCCGGCCGGCCATTACATGATGATTTCGCCGACAAGGCCGCCGCCGTCGACGGTGAGATGGTGGACGTCATCAGCAACATGCCGCTGGTGCGGGCATTCTGTGGTTTCAGTCTCGAACATGATCGGTTCGATGCGACCGTCGGCCGGGAAATGTCGGCGCGCGTGCGAAGCTTGCGCTATCTGGAGCAGTTACGCCTCACTCATGCTGCGGTCACCGTGCTTTTGACGATCGCTTTGCTGGCTTGGGCTCTCGTGCTCTGGCAGCGGGGACGCGTGACCACTGGGGATGTGGTCCTGATCTGCACGTTGGGTCTGTCGATCCTGCATGCGACCCGTGATCTGGCGGTGGCGCTGGTCGATGTCACCCAGCACGTCGCCCGCCTGACGGAAGCGACAGCCACCCTCCTGCAGCCGCACGAATTGCGGGATCATCCCAGCGCCGGAACCTTGGTGCGCAAGGGCGCTGCGATCGCGTTCGATCGGGTGTCTTTTCGCTATCCGGGCGGTCCCCAGGTGTTTGAGCATTTCGACCTGCGCCTGCAGCCGGGTCAGCGCGTGGGGCTGGTGGGCCAGTCCGGTGGCGGCAAATCAAGCCTGTTCGTGCTGCTGCAGCGGTTTTACGATGTGCAGGAGGGTCGTATTACCATCGACGGCCAGGATATCACGCGCGTCACCCAGCAAAGCCTCCGTGAGGCCATTGCGGTGGTTCCGCAGGACATTTCATTGTTTCATCGCTCGATCCTGGAAAATATCCGCTACGGTCGTCCGAGCGCCAGTGACGATGAGGTATTGCGGGCGGCGATCGCGGCGCGCTGCGATTTTGTTGAGGATTTGCCGGAAGGGCTGGCGACGCTGGTTGGTGATCGCGGCGTACGATTGTCGGGTGGCCAGCGTCAGCGCATCGCGATTGCCCGCGCTTTCCTGAAAGACGCCCCGATTTTGCTGCTGGACGAAGCAACGGCCGCACTTGATGGGGATTCGGAGGAAGCCGTCCGGGAGGCGCTCGGTCGCCTGATGCGCGGTCGCACGGTGACTGCTATTGCGCATCGGCTTGCCACGTTGCGAAGCTTTGATCGCATCGTCGTATTGCAGGACGGAAAAATCCTTGAAGACGGGCCGCCCGACCTGCTGATGCAGCGCCGCGGTCCCTATCAGGAGTTGGTCACGCGGGAACTGGGCCGGCTGGCGATTCACGCCGCCTGAGCGCGCCGGCGGGTTCCCCACGGGTCGGAGCTTATTGCGATTTCGTACTCACGCCTTTTCAGGATTAAGCAAGGGGCATTGCATGCCTATTGGAGCGATCATCGTCACCTCGTCTGAGATCACCGAAACCGTTTCGGAAGTACCCTTCTATATTCCGATGACTGGGCCGGCCGCTCGGCCGAGGCGCGTTCTCAAGCATGATGATACATTCATGGTGCTCGATAGCCACGGCGACATCGGTGCATCCGCCGGCGGCCCCGACGGACTGTTCAATCACGACACCCGCTATCTCGCCCGGCTCGAACTGGTTCTTGATTCCGTGCAGCCGCTCTTGCTCGGCTCCAACCTGCGAGACGACAACTCGGCGCTCACGGTGGATCTCACCAATCCGGACATCTATCGGGATGGACGACTCGTTCTACCAAAAGACATGCTGCATATTGTGCGCACGGTATTTCTTTGGCGCGGTACCGCGTTCCAGCGGATTGGCCTGCAGAACCACGGCGCCAGCAAGGCCAGCTTCGATCTGACATTATTGTTCGATAGTGATTTCGCGGACCTGTTCGAGGTGCGGGGCGAGAAACGTCCGCGCCGCGGCCTTGCCTCAAGCCGACTGGGAAGCCCTGCGGACGTGCTGCTTGAGTATAACGGCCTGGATGAACATTTGCGCGCCATCGCGCTGCACTTTGACCCGCGTCCCAGTCGGCTCGCCGTCAACGCCGCCAGCTATCATCTCGAGCTTGCACCGGGTGAGGGGAAATCGCTTTTTGTCGCCGCCTCCTGCGGACCGCCGTTGTCGTCGGCTAGGCCCCGGTTCTTTCAGGCGCTACTGACCCATCGCCGGGAAATGAGGCAAACCGGTGGGGGAGCGACCTCCATCGAAACATCCAATAATATTTTCAACGAGGTTCTGTGCCAATCGATGGCTGACCTCAATATGCTGATGACGGAAACGCCGCAAGGCAAATACCCTTATGCCGGCATCCCCTGGTATTCCACCACATTTGGCCGCGATGGGATCATCACGGCGCTCCAGATGCTCTGGATCGACCCGCGTGTCGCGCGCGGAGTGCTGCGGCGGCTCGCCCACTTCCAGGCGAAAGCGGTTGATGCGCTGGCTGACGCTGCCCCGGGCAAAATTCTGCATGAGTTGCGGGGCGGAGAAATGGCGGCGCTGCGCGAGGTGCCGTTTGCCTGCTACTACGGAAGCGTCGATGCCACGCCGCTATTTGTGGTGCTTGCCGGACTGTATCTGCAGCGTACCGGCGACGACGCTACGCTCGCAGAATTATGGCCCGCCATCGAAGCGGCACTGGCTTGGATTGATGGTCCCGGTGACCCCGATCGCGATGGCTTCGTTGAATATCAGCGTGCATCCGAGCTTGGGCTCGCTAATCAGGGATGGAAGGATTCGTATGATGCCATCTTCCATGCCGATGGGCGGCTCGCGGACGGATACATCGCTCTCGCAGAGGTGCAGGGCTATGTGTTCATGGCCAAGCAGATGGCGGCAATGTGCGCCATCAGGCTCGGAAAGACCGACGTTGCACACCGGCTGACGAACGAAGCGCAGGAGCTATCCTCTCGTTTCGAGACCGCATTCTGGTCCGATGAATTGGGTACCTACGCGCTGGCGCTCGATGGCGCCAAGCAACCTTGCAAGGTTCGTACGTCGAATGCCGGTCAGTTGTTATTCAGCGGGATGATCGGCGAACAGCGCGCCTTCCGCGTTGCGGCCGGGCTGATGCGGCCGGACTTTTTCTCCGGGTGGGGAATTCGCACGGTCGCGCGTGGTGAAGCCCGCTATAATCCGATGTCCTATCACAACGGATCGATCTGGCCGCATGACAACGCGCTGATCGCCTTGGGGTTGGCCCGATACGGACTGAAACACGCCGTCGAACATCTTTTCAAGGGCCTGTTCGACGCGGCGAGCTATATGGATCTGCGGCGATTACCCGAACTGTTCTGCGGATTCCGCAGGGAACGTCAGCGCGGCCCGACGCTTTATCCGGTAGCTTGTGCTCCGCAGGCGTGGGCGAGCGCCACGCCGTTCACACTGCTCGAGGCCGCGCTAGGTCTCGAATTCGATATCGAACGCAGCGAGATCCGACTGCGAAATCCGCGGCTGCCGGCGTTTCTCGGTCACGTCGTTTTGCGCGATCTTCAACTTGGCTCATCAAGCATCGATCTCGAGATCAATCGTCATGGTGACGGCGTGTCGCTCGAGGTGTTGCGCAAGCGCGGTGACGTCCAGGCGTCTATCGTTCTCGCGAGGTGAACCTCGAGTCACGGGGACGGCGTCGCTTGTCTGGCGAAGAGAAGGAAGCGGCTCATGCATCGAGGGGCTCTGCTCGCGTTTCTATTGACCAGCTCGGTGATGACCGCGACCGGCGTTCGGGCTGATGATGGTTCCGGCTCTCCTCCCAGTGCCGCGACTACGGCCCCGCCGGCGAATGCGCCGGCCGCACCTGACAAGAATCCCGCCACGGCGGTGGCGGTGATCGGCGCGTCAGAAGCCGACGGCATCCTCGGCCGGGAGGTGCGCAGTCCCACCAATGAAGACATGGGCCATATCGTGGACGTGATCGTCGACCGCGGCGGCGTGGTACGCGGCGCAGTGATCGATTTCGGCGGCTTTCTCGGCGTCGGCAGCCGCAAGATCGTCGTTGACTGGAATGCGCTGCATTTCGATCGGGACGATGCAAAGACCAATGGCATCACGCTCGCTTTAACCAAAGAGCAGGTAACGGCCGCCCCGGAATACAAGACCGACGCCCCAATTGTGGTGTTAGGCCTGGCCGGAAGCCTGAAGCCGCTGCAGTTCAATCCGTGACCCTTTCGGAACTGACAGCAGACCAAAACAAGACATCTGATCAGGTCTGATGCGGCCGGTCAGGTTGGATGAGGTCGCCATGGGACGCATCCGTCATTTGTCTCGCCCGATGGATCGAAGCGGCGCCGGTAATCATTTGTCTCTGGTGGATTTGGACGAAACCCAATCTCGATCCGATGAGCGCCCGATGGACACCTCAAGCCGTCCCTCTCGTCAGAGCTTGCGAGGTCTCGACTGGTTCATCTTCTTCCTGGCTGACGTGCAAACCGGCTTTGGGCCGTTCATCGCGGTTTATCTGACCACGCAGAAATGGACTCAGTCGGAGATCGGGCTGGTGCTATCGATCGGCGGCATGGTCGGCCTGATCGGCCAGATGCCCGGCGGTGCCATTGTCGATGCCGCGCGCTCATTGCGATTGGTAGCGAGTCTTTCCGTCGCGACCATTGGAGTCAGCGCGCTCGGTTATGCGATCTGGCCGATTTTTCCGGTCGTGGCCGCCGCGGCCACGCTGCATGCCGCAGCAAGCTGCGTGCTGGGTCCTGCCATCGCTGCCATCAGCGTTGGGCTGGTGGGGCCGTGGAAAATCGGCGAAAGGCTCGGTCGCAATGCGCGATTTGCCTCGCTTGGCAATGGAACGGCGGCAGCTGTGATGGGAACGGCGGGCTATCTGCTTTCGAGCCGTTCCGTATTTGTAGTGACCTGCGTTCTGGCATTTCCGACTCTCTGGGCGCTGATGCGGATCAAATCGCCCGAGATCGACATGGCTCAAGCCGATCAGACCGTGCTTCGTGACGTGCCGGGTCTCGAACGGCTAAGTATTTTCCGCCTTATGCGGCAGCGGCCGTTGCTCGTATTTGCCGGCAGTATTTTCCTGCTGCAATTGGCCAATGCGGCGATGCTGCCGTTGATGGCCGGCGTTGTGACCATGCGGTCCAGCCAATGGGCGACCGTACTGATTGCGGCCTGTATTGTCGTGCCGCAGGCCATCGTGGCCCTGGCGTCGCCATCGATCGGTCGGTGGGCCGAGACATGGGGGCGGCGGCCGGTGCTACTGCTTGGATTTTCCGCGCTCATCCTTCGCGGCATTCTATTTGCCCTGATCCATGATCCTTATTGGTTGGTCGTGGCTCAAATCTGCGACGGGATCACCGCCGCGGTGTTCAGCGTGATGGTGCCGTTAACGGTGGCAGACCTTGCGTTTGGCAGTGGTCATTTCAACCTCGCGCAGGGCGTCGTCGGCACCGCGACCGGTCTCGGCGCTTCGCTCAGCACGGTGGCGGCGGGTTATGCGGCGGATCGTTTCGGCAGCGCCGCTGCCTTCATGAGTCTCGCACTGGTGGCAGCGGTCGGGCTCGCGGTCATTGGAATAGCCATGCCGGAAACCCGCCGCCGGCGGACGACCGGCTAGCTGATGCGGGTCTTACAGCTTCACCACGATCTTGCCGAAATGCTTGTTGGCTTCCATGCGCGCGAAGGCTGCCTTGAGCCTTCATGGGTTTTCGCTTTTTGTTCGGGCCGTGCCCCTGCGTGTTTAGGCTGCGGCAGTCCGGCGATTTCCGCCGAGCATATCTGAAAGCCGGTTCTCGATCATGCTTTCTGCCTCACGCACAATCCGGGACACCAGTTCGGCGCAGGTCGGGATGTCGTGAATTAATCCCTGCACCTGACCGGCGGACCAGATGCCTTCGTTTGGATCACCGGTCACAAAGACCTGCTTGCCACGGGAACCTGCGACCAGATGCCGGATCTGGTCGAAGGTGGCTCCTTCCTTTTCCATCGCGACGACCTCCTGGCTGACGGTGTTGCGCGCGACGCGCGACGTGTTGCGCATGGTGCGGAAGATCAGTTCAGTCTGGCGTTCGTCATTGGCGACGATCTGTTCCTTGATCGACTGGTGGATCGGGCTTTCCTTCGTGCACATGAAACGGGTGCCCATGTTGATGCCCTCCGCACCGAGCGCAAGCGCCGCGACAAGCCCTCGCGCGTCGGCAAATCCGCCGGAGGCGATCATTGGGATCTTCACCTTGTCGGCGGCGCCCGGAATGAGGATCAGTCCCGGTGTGTCATCTTCGCCGGGGTGACCGGCACATTCGAAACCGTCAATGGAAATGGCATCCACACCCATGCGCTCGGCGGACAAGGCGTGCCGCACGCTGGTGCATTTATGCAGTACCACCACATTGTGTTTTTTGAATTCATCGACGTGTTCCTGCGGCTTGTTACCGGCCGTTTCGACGATCTTGATGCCGCTTTCGATGATCGCCTGGCGGTATTCGGCGTAAGGCGGCGGGGTGATGGCGGGGAGAATGGTCAGGTTGACGCCAAACGGCTTGTCCGTCAGATCGCGACAACGGGCGATTTCATGAACCAAAGCTTCAGGCGTCGGTTGCGTCAGCGCCGTGATCAGGCCGAGGGCGCCGGCGTTGGCAACTGCGGCCGCCAGTTCAGCGCGCCCCACCCATTGCATGCCGCCCTGCACAATCGGATGTTCCACTCCGACCAGTTCGGTAAACCGCGTTCTCATAGCCCCTCCCGTTACTACCAATCAGATTGACGACGCTGCTTTGAAGGCGGAGGATGCCGGTTCTCATCAGTGCTGTCCACCAAGCCCAGCTCTGGGGGTCGTCCGCAGGTCGATCTCAGGCGATCGCACGTCGGACCGTTTTTTGATGCCTATCAAATCCGTGACATCGGTTATCCCTTATGGAGGAAGCACCACACCAGCGCGCAGGAGAACGTCATGTCGCATTTTGTTGTCCGGTTCCTGAAAGATGTGCTCGGCGAAAACGGACGTGAGGCCGAGATTTGTCAAAGCAGCCTTGAAGTCGATGCGGCCGACAAGCTGAAAGCCGCCGAAATCGCCAAGGCGCGATTTTGCCGGTCCCAGTCGCTGTCGGACTGGTCGTTGCATGCCGACCGCATCGAGATCGCGGAAGCTGATTTTCCGTCCTGATCGAGATCGGCGGCCTATTTGGCGTGTGGTCCTCGGAACAGCGCCTTGTTCTTCTGCGTGGTCAGATAAATGTATTCAGCCACGGTGCGGATGCGGGCGAGATCCTTGCTATCGGCATGCATCAAAAGCCAGAAGGTTCGCGAGATGGTCACTTCATGGGGCAACACCGGCACAAGGCGGGCGTCGCTGGAGGCAATGAAGTGTGGCAGCACCGCAATTCCGAAGCCAGCGACGGTGGCATTGAGCTGTGCGATCAGATTTGCGCTGCTGAATTTGGCAGAGATGCGCGGCGAGACCAACGGCAGGTAATCCAGCTCTGGCGCAAACAGAAGCTCATCAATGTAGCCCACAAAGCGGTGGCTTTCCAAATCGCCGCGCTTGCCGATCTTCGAATGCTGATCGAGATAGGCCGGCGAAGCATAAAGGCCGAGCCCGTAATCAATGAGCTTACGGCCGACGATGCGACCTTCCTTGGGCATCGATAGGCTGATGGCGATATCGGCCTCACGTTTGGAAAGACTGAACAGGCGGGCGGTGGCGATCAGCTGGATGTCGAGTTCGGGGTGCTGATCGACGATGCCGGCAATGCGGCTGGCCAGGAAGTGGCTGCCAAACCCGTCGGGGGCGCCGATGCGCACCATGCCCCGCAACAGCGAGCGGGAACCGCCGATCGCCCCCTGGTCATTGACGATCATGGATTCCATGGCCTCGGCACTGGCCGCGATATGCTGGCCGGCCGGGGTCAGCAAATAGCCGCTCTTGCGCCGCTCGAATAATTTGGCCGAGAAACCCTTCTCCAGCCGGTCGATCCGGCGAATAACGGTGGCGTGGTCGACACCAAGAGATTTGGCGGCGGCCGAAACCGTGCCCTGGCGGGCCACGGCCAAAACGTAACGAAAATCATCCCATTCCGGGCCCGTTTCAGGTTTCCGCATTTACGCACATGTAATCCGCAAAATTTGCTATTGATCCTATTTCCGCGCACAGGCAAGTAAAGCCCCAGCAAATGAAATCCAGCGGAGGAGCGCGCATGCGTACGATCGGACACTTTATTGGCGGCCGCGAGGTCGCGGGCACTTCGGGACGGTTTGGCGACGTCTACGAGCCGATGACCGGTGAAATTCAGGCCAAGGTCGCGCTGGCGACCCGGGCCGAACTCCGGGCGGCGGTCGAAAATGCCAAGGCCGCCCAGCGGGAATGGGGCTCCACCAACCCGCAGCGCCGTGCGCGGGTTTTGATGAAATTTCTTGAGCTCGCCCAGCGTGATTATGACAAGCTTGCCAACATTCTTGCGCGGGAGCACGGCAAGACCATTCCCGACGCCAAGGGCGACATTCAGCGCGGCCTTGAAGTGGTGGAATTCGCCTGCGGCATTCCGCATCTGATGAAGGGCGAATACACCGAGGGTGCGGGCCCCGGCATCGACATCTATTCCATGCGCCAACCGCTTGGCGTCGTGGCGGGCATCACGCCCTTCAACTTCCCGGCCATGATCCCGATGTGGAAATTCGCGCCCGCCCTGGCCTGCGGCAATGCTTTCATCCTCAAGCCGTCGGAGCGCGATCCAGGCGTTCCCATGGCCTTGGCGGCACTCTTGATCGAAGCCGGCTTGCCCGCCGGTGTGCTTAATGTCGTCAATGGCGACAAGGAAGCCGTCGACGCCATTCTGGAGGATCCGGACATTCGCGCCGTCGGTTTTGTCGGCTCGACGCCGATTGCGCAATATATCTATGAGCGTGCGGCGGCGACCGGCAAGCGCGCGCAGTGTTTTGGCGGCGCCAAGAACCACGCCATCATCATGCCTGACGCCGACATGGACCAGACCGTCGACGCCCTGATCGGCGCCGGCTACGGTTCGGCCGGTGAGCGCTGCATGGCCATCTCGGTTGCGGTTCCCGTGGGCAAGGGGACGGCCGACCGGCTGGTGGAGAAGCTGATCCCGCGCGTCGAAAGCCTGAAAATCGGCACCTCGGTTGATCCCTCGGCCGACTATGGGCCGCTGGTGACGCGGGCGGCGGTAGAGAAGGTGAAGGATTACATCGACATCGGCATCAAGGAGGGCGCCAAGCTCGTGGTCGATGGCCGCGGCTTCAAGATGCAGGGATATGAGAACGGCTTTTATCTCGGCGGTAGCCTGTTCGACCACGTCACCAAGGACATGAAGATCTACAAGGAAGAAATCTTTGGTCCGGTGCTCTCGGTGGTGCGTGCCAAGGACTACGACGAGGCGTTAGCGCTGCCTTCCGAGCACGATTACGGCAACGGTGTTGCGATCTTCACCCGGGACGGCGATGCCGCCCGAGACTTTGCCGCCCGCGTCAACGTCGGCATGGTCGGCGTGAACGTGCCGATCCCGGTGCCGATCGCTTACTACACGTTTGGCGGCTGGAAGCGGTCCGGTTTCGGCGATCTCAACCAGCACGGTCCGGATTCCGTCCGTTTCTACACCAAGACCAAGACGGTGACCTCACGCTGGCCATCGGGCGTAAAGGAAGGGGCTGAGTTCTCCATTCCTGTCATGAAGTAACCTGCTCCGGTGCTCCGAACCAAAGAGCGGTTTTTCGGGGTAACGGAATGGTCTAAGACGGCGCTCCGGAAGTCTTGTGTGGGACTTCCGGAGATCAGGCGGATGGACGGTAGCCCATGCAGTTTGCCCTGAACGAGGACCAGGTTGCGGTTCGCGACATGGCGCGGAATTTTGCGGAAGAGAAGATCGCTCCGCACGCGCTGCGATGGGATGAAGAGAAATATTTTCCCGTAGAGGTTATGCGAGAGGCCGCGACCCTTGGCATGGGCGGCATCTATATAGGCGACGATGTCGGCGGATCGGCGATGACCCGTTTTGACGCCGCGCTGATCTTCGAAGCGCTGGCTGAGGGCTGTCCGACGGTGTCCTCGTTCATCTCGATCCATAACATGGCATCATGGATGATCGACGCCTATGGCACCGATGCCCAGCGCCGCAAATGGCTGCCGCAGCTTTGCACGATGGACCTCTTGGCGAGCTATTGCCTTACCGAACCCAATGCGGGCTCGGATGCCGCCGCCTTGCGGACCAAGGCCGTGCGTGACGGCGATCATTACGTTCTCAATGGCCAGAAGCAGTTTATTTCCGGCGCCGGCCGCAGTGATCTCTATGTCGTCATGGTGCGTACCGGCGGCGAGGGGCCGGGCGGCATTTCGACCCTGGTGGTTGAGGGTGATACACCAGGGGTCAGTTTCGGCGCCAACGAACGCAAGATGGGCTGGAATGCCCAGCCGACGCGCGCGGTCATTTTCGAGAATGCGCGGGTGCCGGTCGCCAATCGCCTCGGCGAGGAAGGCATCGGCTTCAAGATTGCGATGGCGGGCCTTGACGGTGGGCGTCTCAACATTGCCGCCTGTTCGCTCGGCGGCGCTCAAAACGCACTCGACAAGGCGCTTGCCTATACCAGGGAGCGCAAGGCCTTCGGCAAACGGCTTGACGAATTCCAGGCGCTGCAGTTTCGCCTGGCCGATATGGCGACCGAGTTGGAAGCGGCCCGGACCTTTCTCTGGCGCGCGGCAGCCGCGCTCGATCGAAAGGATTCCAATGCCACCATGCTATGCGCCATGGCCAAGCGCTTCGGCACGGATGTTGGTTTCGAGGTCGCCAATCAGGCGCTACAGCTTCATGGCGGGTATGGATATCTCAGCGAATACGGCATGGAAAAAATCGTGCGGGATCTGCGGGTCCACCAGATTCTCGAAGGCACCAACGAGATCATGCGCCTCATCGTGTCGCGCAAATTGATAGAGGACGCGCGATGACGGAGACGGTGGTGACTACGGCCGAGCCCGAACTGATCGCGCGGCGCGAGGGCGCGGCCGGCGTGATCCGACTCAATCGTCCGAAGGCGATCAATGCGCTCAATCTGGAGATGGTGCGCTCCATCATGACGGCGCTGGATCAGTTTGAGAGTGATCCGGCGGTCGGGCTGATCCTGCTGGAGGGAGCCGGCGAGCGGGGTCTCTGCGCGGGCGGCGATATCCGTTCGCTCTATGAAAGCTCCAAAGTCGGCGGCGACCTCGGCAAGGTGTTCTGGCGCGAGGAATATATCCTCAACGCCCGCATTGCCGCCTTCCCCAAGCCTTACGTGGCGTTCATGGACGGCATCGTCATGGGCGGTGGCGTGGGCCTTGCCGGCCACGGCAGCCATCGCGTCGTCACGGACAAGACGAAGATCGCGATGCCTGAAGTCGGGCTCGGTTTCTTTCCGGATGTCGGCGGCACCTGGCTGTTGTCGCACTCGCCGGGCGAAATCGGTACCTATTTCGGATTGACCGGCCAGACCATGAACGGCCCCGACGCCGTGTATGCGCGCTTTGCCGATAGCGTGGTGCCCTCGGCGCAACTGCCGGCCTTGCGCGGGGCCCTGATCCGGCTCGATAGCACAGCCGGCGCGGCGGGCGTAAAGGCGGCGATTGCCGGCTTCGAAACTGGAGAGAAGGCGGGCCCCGTGGCGTCGCTGCGGCCGCAGATCGACAAATGGTTCGCCCATGATCGTCTGGAAGACATCGTGATGGCCTTGAGTCAGGATCCTTCGGAGCTTGCGCGGGCGACCTTGAAGACGCTGGGCGAGAAATCGCCGCGCGGCATGGCGGTCACGCTCAAACTGCTGCGGCTGGCGCGGGGTGCTGCTTCGCTCCAGGACTGCCTGGTCCGTGAATACCGCGCCGCCCTTGAAGTATTCGCCAGCGATGATTTCCGCGAAGGCGTGCGCGCCACGGTGGTCGACAAGGATCGCAATCCGCACTGGTCGCCGGCGCGGATCGA
>Ga0207647_10000274_pt1 | contig 41963 bp, 30 predicted proteins | sample KBSCornC2_FD_184295 | JGI IMG/M metagenome (GOLD analysis project Ga0207647, IMG submission 184295) | Corn rhizosphere microbial communities from Kellogg Biological Station, Michigan, USA - C2 (SPAdes) (version 2) | ecosystem: Host-associated > Plants > Roots > Rhizosphere ... | reverse complement strand
GAACGCTTTTGTGAATGCGCAGATGTACAAATCGCTTATACTCTGGGCCGATTGTGAGAAAGCGTTGGGCGATAAAGAGAAAGCGGGCTATTACCAATCGCTGGCGGCGCGGTTGAAAGTGGCTTTTAACAAACCTGTTGAGGATGGCGGATTTTGGTCGGCCACAGCGGGGCAGTATGTTTATTGGCGCGACAAGGATGGCAGCGTCCACGGCGATAACATGGTAACTCCGGTAAACTTTGCAGCCATTGCCTTTGGTTTGTGCGACGACCCGGCGCGCATCAAGGTCATCCTGGACGAAATGGAAAAACGCATGACGGCCGAACAGCTGTTTCACTGGCCCTTGTGTTTTGATTCTTTTAAGAAGGATGAGGTATCGGGCGGCAACTGGCCCTTTCCAAAATATGAGAACGGCGATATCTTCCCTACCTGGGGGTATCTGGGCATACGGTCGTACGCCGGGTATAACCGCGGCCTTGCGCTCAAGTATATTCATAACATCCTTGAACAATACAAGAAGGATGGCCTATCATCGCAGCGCTATAGCCGAGTTACTCAGAAAGGTCAGGGGGACGATGTACTGTCCGGCATTTGCACTACCATCACCGCGTTGTATAGCGACATTTATGGCATCCGCCCGAAATATAACCGCATGGGGCTTGAACCACAGTTGGACAGCTCGCTCAACGGCACCGATTTTTATTATACGCTGCGCGATACGGCCTATCGTGTGCAGCTTAGCAAGGGCCTGTATAAATTAAGCACCAAGAACTTTTCGGTGAGCAGCAAGGAGGCTTTCGGCGTTTCAAAAAGTGGTAATACGTTGAGCTATTATCACCTGAATGGTGATAGCTGCATATTGAACATCAGCACACATTCTAAATCGGTCACTCTGACGGTTAAAAGTTGGAACAATCGCCAAATTCAATTTACGGTGAAGGCACCGGGGCAAATGAAAGTCGAGCTAAAGGGACTTCAACCCGGCGGAAACTATCTTCTATCCGCCGGCGGTAAAACTCAAAAGCTTAAGGCTTCAGCGCCGGGTACGGTGTCTTCTACGTGGGTTAGCCCTGGTAATTTGAATTTTGTGATACGACCGTCTGATAAAATGTAGAGACGCGATGCATCGCGTCTTCGCACACGTTTCTGGTCCTGACAGTCGGTATATGCAAGGCGAGATTGTATATTGGGAGACGCGAAGCATCGCGTCTTTACAAATCTTACATCGAATTTTAAGCCGGCTCCCAAAGTTCGATGGCATTACCCTCGGGGTCGAGGATATGAACGAATTTGCCGTAGTCGTATTTGGCAATCTGGTCAACTATGGTGACGCCTTCTTTTTTCAATTCTTCAACCAGCGCTTCCAGGTCGGCTACGCGGTAGTTGATCATGAATTCTTTTTTTGAAGGATCAAAATACTTGGTGTTTGCCGGGAAAGTGCTCCATGCTGTAAAACCTGTTTTCTGTGGATCGTCCTTGTCGCGCCACTCAAAACCCGCGCCATGAACTCCCGGCTCAATACCGAGGTTTTTTGCGTACCATTCTTTTACTTTTTTGGGGTCATCGCACTTAAAGAAAATGCCGCCCAAGCCGGTTACTTTTTTCATGATCAAACGGTTTTTGTATACTCAAGGATAAGCATTTAAACGTGGATATCCAAGCGATATCTAGCTTCTGATCATGAATTAAAGCCCAATAATTAAATATCCTTCCCCTCAAAATTCTCTTCAATGTCTCTCCAGTAAGGTAAATCAACCACCTGCATAAACTCATCCATATTAATAGATGCGCTGCTGGCAGGTTTGCCGGCTTTAAGGTGTGCCAATGCCCGCTGCGTGGTGTGAACTATCTGGAAAATAAGCGTGGTAGGGTACAATATCATTGAGTAGCCCATCGCTTTTAAATCATTTGGCGATACCCAGGGCGTTTTGCCGCCATCCTCCAAAATACTGGTGGCCAGCGGCACACCTTTTAATGCTTTGCCGATCTTTTCCAATTGTTCTGTAGTCTTAGGGCCTTCCATATAAACACCGTCGGCGCCGGCATCTAAATAGGCTTTGGCGCGATCAATGGCATTTTCCAAACCCTCAGGATCGATGGCATCGGTGCGCGCCAGAATAAACAGGTCATGCCTGTCGCGGGCCGAAATGGCGGCCTTGATCTTTTGCACCATGATATTGGTTTCGACAACTTTCTTGTCGTCCATGTGGCCACATTTTTTTGGCGGACGCTGATCTTCCATAAATATAGCCGATACCCCCAGTTGCAGATATTCCTGAATGGTGCGGGTAACGTTCTTTACATCGCCGTAGCCATCATCAATATCCACTAAAACCGGCAGCGGCGAGGCCTGAATGATCCAATCGGCCGAGATCTTTTTCTCGCCAAATTTTTCCAGGTCGACATCCGGAATTGCATGTGTAGCGCCCGAAAGCGCGTAGCCGCCAATCTGATAAGCATCAAATCCGGCCAATTCAATAAGCCGCGCCGTTAAGGCGTCATGAGCCACCGGCAGCTGCACCGGCTTGTCGGCCTCGGCTAACATGGCTTTCCAGGTTTTTCGTTTGGTGATAGTATGTTTCACGTCTTCAAATAAATAATTAATAACCGGCAAGCTCACCGCATCAAAGCGCAGCCCGCATTTTATTAATTGATTTTTTTGCCGGATGTTTTAACGAAACGGAAAACTGTGGTTTGTCGCAACCCTTTGCGGAAAATACGCAAACCGATAACAATAAAGCCGTTTTCGGTCCAAACTCCGCGTCTATCTAAAACCAGCGGTTGTATCACTTGTTTATCACAAAAATATGGAGCAAAGAATTGAGGATTGCAGTAAGATTATCGCCCAAAAAGGCATGACCATCGCCTTTGCAGAAAGCGCCACCGCAGGGTGGCTATGTTCAGAATTTGCGCTGACCGAACAGTCGGGCAAGGTTTTGAAGGGAGGCATCACCTGTTATGACGCCTCTTTGAAAGAAAGCCTGCTGGGCGTACCGCACGAAATGATTGAGCGTTTTACACCCGAATCGCAAGAGGTGACGGATGAACTGGCCCGCCGGTTGCCCAAGCTAATGCCTGCTGATATACATGTCGCCGTTACCGGGCTTACCACCCCCGGCGGAAGTGAAACGCCCGACAAGCCGGTTGGCACTATGTTTATCTCAGCCGTCGTAAAAGGGAAACTATATCAGCATCGTGAAGTGTTTAAAGGCGACTGCGAAACCATTATTGCCCAAACCATTAAAGCCGCTGCCAATATGCTTATTGCCGCTCTTGAACCGCTGCCGGCATCGCGTTAGCAAACAAATAAATGATCAGGTTATGAAACATCCGGAAGATATTATTGAAAGTCAAAAAACCGGCAGCGCGACAGACTTTGTCGAGAGCCGTGACTATCGCACCATTAAAGAAGCGCATGAAAGCTTTAAAAAAGCCGCCCGCAGATTATTGCTCATTAATGAATGGGATCAATATGCCGGCGTTGGTTCGGCAGTATTTTCGCTGACCAATAACCAGGGTCAGGAAGCCGATGGTTACGCACAGGAGGGCGCCTTATTTAACATTAACCTGCCTGTACCCGGTTCTGATGCCGGCGATGGCCTGGAATGGGTGATGATTGAGCGATTGGAGGCGCTTGAAGATGAACACGCTATTGAAGAATATGTAGCCATGCTGGTGAGGCCCATCCCCGACCCTCGAAAAGCAGATGCCGAGATAGCACATTTTTATAAGGACGTTGCCACCAGTGCTTTCGTTGTGAAACGTACCGGTAAGACAGTATCTGCGGCCGTTCATGGTCGCAATGAAACACCGAATAATGCCGATGTTGGTCTGCATGACAAGATCCGGAACACCATTGTTGCGCTAAGCGCCAGGATTGGTCTTGCGGGCCCGCAGTGGAAAAAGTTGGTTAATGGTTTTTTAGAATAAGAGAATTATCGATTTATGAATAGTATATCATCCTGGACCAAAGCAGCAGCCTCAACTTTTGGCAATCAGACCTATCCTGAGCTTTTCAGTAAACAAGTACAACAGTTCAATTTTGTTGTGCGATTAACGGTCGACTCGTTATGGGTCGAGATTACATGGGCAAAACGTGGCCGGCTCGCTTTCAGAGCGGCATATGCGCCCGGCGACAGTTTGACTTTGGATAGCCAAAGTGTTGATGATGACAAATTAACGGTTAAGCTGCAGTCGGCCGTTGGTGATTTTGGGGTTAACATTGAGATCATTGACGGCACGTTTCCGATAGTCCATTATGCAACGACGCTCACGCCATCGGCAGATCTATCGGTTCCGTTTTGGCCGCGCGATATTTTGATTCCGGGCAATAATGCCGACCCTGAAAACACCGATGGCGAAGTATGGGTAAAACAAGTTGGTACCCGCTCGGGGCAATTATATTTCAAGATCAATAAACCCGAGGCCGCAACCGTTTTTTACCTGCAAAACCTCACCGCCCTGGGCGACTATTGCCAGCTAACAGAAACGTCTGCAAGTGATACCGTCGGCGGCGAATGGCCGGAGATAGGCTTTGCCTTACCACCTACTATTGGCAAACCAATGCCTGCAGACAAGGCAGTAACTATTAGTGATGCGTTTGTGGCTTTAAGTGTTGATGTTGCTAAAGAGGAGACCGCAAACACCCGCCGGTTTTTGGACATGCTGTCCGGGCTTTATTTGCAGTTGCCAAAGCCGGATACCACCTACAGAAACTGGCCCGACATTTTGGATAAAGGGTTAAAAGATCTGTTAAGCAGCCCGGGCTGTTGGTCGCAGGTGGGCAATAACCATTATTTTAACGCCTATTTTTGCGACTACCAAACGCCGCCCGAAATTATGGTGCAACTGGCTGTTTTATTGCCATTGATCGATTATAAAGAATGGAACGGCGAGGATCTGGAGGTAATTAACGTTATAAAAAAGGGCTTACCCGCTTTTTATGACGAAAAGCTAAAAACGCTGCTACGCTGGCATCCCAAAGTGGCCGACCAGCTGGAAGGCGAAGAAGAGCAAAAGCAACCCTTGATCATGGATTCATGGTATCTGCACCATCCGCTATTAAACTTATCGCGGTTGGCTTTGAAAGGTGATGAGGAGGCGAAGAAGCTGTTTTTGGATTCGATTGATTTTTCTATCAAGGTTGCGCATCAGTTTAATTACGATTGGCCGGTGTTTTACAAAATGGACACCCTGGAAATTGTTAAAGCAGAAACAGCCGAAGGCGCCGGCGGCGAACATGATGTGCCCGGATTATTTGCACACGTAATGCTGCAAGCCTATGAACTGACGCAAGACAAGCGCTATTTAGCCGAAGCCGAAAAGGCTGCCCAAAAACTACACGGATTAGGTTTCAATTTAATGTACCAGGCAAACAATACCGCTTTTTCGGCCGGCGCGTTGTTGCGGCTATATAAGCTGAGCGGTAAACAAGTATATCTGGACTTGAGCTATCTGTGCTTGGCTAACGTTTTTAAAAATGTGCGCTTATGGGATATCAATTATGGATATATGCGAGAGCATCCTTGCTTTTTTGCCTTGTTTCCACTTAATGATGCGCCGTATACTGCGGTATATGAAGAGCAGGAGGTTTACTGCGCATTTCATGATTATCTGCGCCATGCTGAGGGCGTTGATATCTTACCATCAGTCAGGCTATTAATAGCAGAATATATTAAATACCTGGTTGATCGGGCCTCCAGCTACTATCCACCCTTATTACAAAGAGAAATGCTACAGGAAAAACCTAAGATCGGCAAGGTTGAGCCCGATTTATGGATAGCTTTAGAGGACTTGCAGGACGGCTGGCAGCAGTCGGGCCAGGTTGGGCAAGAGGTATACGGGGCGGGTAATGCGTTTGGTATTTTACCTCGTCATTACATGCAAATACCCGGCGAGCCGTTCATGATATTTTGCGATTACCCGATGATTGGCTTTGCGGCTACTAAGAAAAAACCGGTAAGCTTTCAATTAGCCGGCGACGGCAGGATGCAGGAACGCGTAATCATAGTTAAAACCGAACGCAAAAAATTACCTGACTTCAGGGTTAGCGTCAATGGTTCTGCGGATTTACTAAAAGGCAAACCCATAGCCGACGGCCATATGGAATATGTGTTGGCGGGAGATGCGAAAGTGAAGATAAGTTGGTAAAGATTGGGCATTTCTTTGAAGAATTAGCCTCCAATTGAGAGCGTAACATATTATAGTAGACGAGAGGCCTAGCCTCGACCTATTTAGTAGCGACGGATTTTAATCCGTTGCTATTACGCGTAAAAATCAATAAAGAGCCGTCGGCTCGGCCCATTTCAAAAAGGAAACTGCAAAAACATGTATTGTACCTACGGTACCCGTTGATCGTAATTGATAATTTTCAATGGATTAAAATCCATTGCTACAAAAAATATCGAGCTAATGGCTCTCAATACAAGGGGAAAAGCGCCTAATCCCAAATACCGTTTTGCGCTGTAAATATCACGGGCTGGCCGCCGGTTACCATGATGGTGTGCTCATGCTGCGCCACAAAGCCGCCTTTATTGCCGGTAAGCGTCCAGCCGTCAGCTTCCGTTTCGGCAATGGTTGAGCGGGTTGAGATAAATGTCTCTATAGCTACTACTGAATTCTTTTTAAAGCGCTCGGTATTATACCGGTCGCAATAGTTGGCAATTTCGTGCGGTTCCTCATGCAGGCTGCGACCCACACCATGCCCGGTCAGGTTTTTGATGACGGTATAGCCGGCTTTTTTGGCTTCAGTTTCAATCAGTCGGCCAATCTCTGAGATCCTTACGCCACCTTTAATATTGCTGATGGCTTTTTTTAATATTACTTTAGATGCCTCTACCAGTTTGCCGTGGCCATGAATATCCTCGCCTAACACAAATGAGCCGCCATTATCGGCCCAAAAGCCGTTCAACTCAGCTGATACGTCGACGTTTACCAAATCGCCTTCCTTCAAAATTTTATCTGCCGATGGAATGCCATGCGCCGCTTCTTCATTAACGCTGATACAGGTATATCCCGGGAAATCATAAGTTAGCTTTGGCGCAGAGCGCGCGCCGAGTTCGGTCAGCAATTGGCCGCCGTATTCGTCAAGCTCTTTGGTAGAGATACCGGGTTTGGCATACTCGCGCATCCTTTTAAGCGTAATGGCTACAGCATCGCTGGCTTGCTGCATTCCTATTCTTTCGTTTTCGGTAGATATGGACATGGCTGGATATTTTAGTCGTGCAAAGTTAGGGATTAAAAAATTGGACTGCGTTTAGCTAATGTCAGTTTATGGAAGCAGGGGCATGACTTTTATTTTACTGTCATTGCGAGGAGGAACGACGAAGCAACCGCACGCGTTCCTGTTCTCCTTGCGATTGCCACGCTACGCTCGCAATGACAAAAACCCGAGCCGTCATCTTACAAACCCGGCAGATGCCATTTCCTCAAATAAGAAACAATCCTGAATGAACTAATAACCAATATGGCTACCACCTGCGCGGCTTCCACGCCCAGCACACCGCTTAGTAGAAAATAAACCGTACCGCCCACAATGCAAGTAGTTGCATACAACTCTTTTACATGAAAAAGCCGGGGGATATGATTGAGCATCATATCGCGCACCACGCCGCCGAAACAGCCGGTTATGGTACCTAAAGCGACGCACACGCCGGGGCTCAGTCCTACAGCTATTCCTTTCTGGATACCAATTACGGTGAACAGACCCAGGCCTAAGGCATCAAATACCATCAGTGTGGTTTCAACATTACCAATGCGTTTGCGCAGCAGTAATGTAATTACCGTGGTTGCCAAAATGATCTGAAGGGTATGCGTATCCTTTAACCAGGCTACGGGCGTAGCGCCTATCAGCACATCGCGGAGGGTACCGCCACCAACTGAGGTTACGAAAGCAATCACCAGCACGCCAAACACATCCAGTTTCTTTTCGAGCGCGGCAAACACCCCCGACATGGCAAAGGCAATGATGCCCAGCACTTCAATAACCGAAGAGAATGTTGCCAATGATGTCATAGCGATTGATGGCACCAATTTAATAATGAAATATCAAAAACCCATCCATCAAAATTATCCGGCGTTAAGCGGCAGCGTCCTTGTTGTAGCGGTTACGATAATCCAACGGAGACATCCCGGTTATCCGGCGGAAAACCTCGCGAAAGGCTTTCATATCAGAGTAACCTACTTCGTACATCACTTCGTTAATGGTTTTTCTGCTGGTTTCAAAGGCTTTTTTGGCTGCCTCTACCCTAACCCGCTGCGCATACTCGACGGGAGTATTGCCGGTAGCCTTAATAAATCGCCTATCGAAATTGCGGCGGCCCACGGCAAAGCTGGCGGCCAGGTTTTCGATAGATAGCTTATCTACCAATTGGCTTTCCAGGTACTGCTGCGCTTTTTTTACCAGTTCATCGTTGTGGCTGCGTTGTCCCTTAAAAATAATAAATTCCGACTGGCTGCTTCTATCAAGCTCTATCTGGAATACTTTTGAGCAAAAAATAGCCGTCTCGCGGTCGTAATATTTCTCCACCAGGTAAAGTATCAGGTTCAGGAACGAATAGCCACCGCCATTAGTGTAGATGCCTTGTTCGTCTGTGATCAGCTTGTCTGTTTGCACGTTAATTTGGGGGTACAGATTCCTTAACTGATCGGCTGCCGACCAATGCGTTGAGCAGATTTTCCCATCCAGAAGTCCCGCGGCGGCAAGGAGGTATGCGCCGGTGCAAATACTGGCAATTTCTGCACCATTATGGTATTGCCGGCTTAGCCATTCTATCGCTTCACCGTTAACCGCCGTTGATTTCTCGTAGTTATGATTAAGCGAAGGCACAATGATCAGATCGGTATGCTGTATGTCGCTGATATGCTTATGCGGGCGGGCCGTGAAGAGGCCGCCGTGAAAGGACACCTCGTCAGAGACACCCGCCAGTTCGATGTTAAAAACTTCTGCCTTACCGGCCTCTTTTCGTAAAGCGTTTGACCGGGTGAAGATCTTATAAGCGCCAACTATGCTGCTCAGATTGTTTTCGCCCTCAGGCACAAGGATGGTTAAATGTTTCATGGCAAGTACTTTGACATAAAGATACGGCTTTCAGCATGTCCAAATCAACCCGCAAGAATGTCTAAATAACCCATTGCCGTTGTTTTTATTCAGACAGTATATTTGTTTTAAAAACTAAACTCCATGAAAACAACAACATGGGTATTACTCGCTTTTATAAGCCTTGGCGCTTACCCAGGCAACGCCACGCCCGTAAAAGCCAACCCACCCAAAAAAACAACTATGGAAACTATCGCACAACCAACTGAACTTACCGAGCAGGAAAGAGCATACGCCATAAAATTTTTAAAAGAAACCGAAACAGGCGTTTTCAATGCAGTAAAAAATTTAAGCGACGCACAGTTGAACTTTAAAGCCGCTGCCGATAAATGGAGCATACTGGAATGTGTTAAACATATTGCCGCTGCCGAAAAAGAACTTTGGGCAATGGCGCAGCCGACACTAAACCAACCGGCCAGCCCTGAAAAAAGAGCCGAAATTAAAATTACCGACGAGGCTTTGGTTAAAGCAGTAGAAGACCGCTCACATAAATCAAAAACCTTTGCAGCTATTGAGCCGGCAAACCAGCCTTACAAAACACTAGCCCAGGCGCTTGCCGGTTTTAAAGAAAATCGCGAGAAACTGATTGCCTTTGTTAAAAACACCAAACAAGATCTGCGCAACCATGTAATCATATTACCGGTTGGCACTTATGATACCTACCAATACATTCTGCTTATTGCCGGACATAGTAACCGCCATACGCAGCAAATAGAGGAAGTGAAAGCTGATCCGAATTTTCCGAAGCAATAATTAGAGATCAATTAATAAATAACAATAAAGCCGTTCTGCTAAAGCAAAGCGGCTTTATTTTGTTTAATATTGAGGCAGATCGCCAAGCAGTGTAATCACCTCAATCATGAATAAATTTAAAGCCTTACTAACCCGGAAGAATTTAGCGAACGCATTATTTCTGCTGATTTGCGTTGCGATATTGGTAATCCCGGCGGTAAAGGTATTTCTGATAAGGGCGATGATGTATGTGGGATTAATGCGTCCGCCTACTGAAAGCACAGCGTCAACCAACGCAGTTGCGGCACCGGCAAAGTTCTTACTTAAATCTTCCAATGACAGCCTGATCACCATGGACAAGCTCAGGGGCAAAATAGTGATCATTAACTTTTGGGCAACCTGGTGCCCACCCTGCCGGGCCGAAATGCCTGCGCTGAATGAGCTGTATCAGCATTACCAAAATGACCCGCGGGTTGTGGTATTACCGGTTGATGTTGATGGCGACTTTACACGTTCGCAAAAGTTTATGGATACCTACCGGTATCAGCTGCCTGTTTACAAACTGGCGGCTGATTTACCAGCACAATTAGGTTTTGAAAGTATCCCTACCATCATTATTCTCGATAGCAAGAGCCGGATAGCGGCCAAACACTCGGGCGCAGCCAATTATGCCGACCCTGCGTTTTACGGATTTATTGATCAGCTGGCAAAAGCGGCGCGGTAGAACTTATTTCGAAACCGGAACTACCTGAATATTGTCAAACAGATTATGATCGTACGTGCTTGCAATAAAGGCCATGCCTTTCATTCCTTTCTCGGCTGTTACTGTGGTGAGTTGTTTACCGTCCACCAGGCCGGTTATCTGGTTGCCTTTCATTTCAAGGCGCAGATGGTGCCAGTTAGACGGCACAAATTTGCTGATCTGGCCTGAAGCCAGCGTGGTATATTGCCAGTTCAGTTGCCAGCGTCCGTCGCGGGTCAGTATCCAGCGGAAACCTAGTTTATCGCGCTCGGCGTATCGCCCACCAATTTCCACGTCGCCGCCTTTTAACAATACATCACTTTCAATGGCATAATCATTCCAATTCATATCACCGAACAACGAATGCGGCTTCAGCAACCAGTTGCCGTACCATAATATCCCTTCGTCAGGAACCACCTGGGCCAGACACATGCTCCCGTTGGGATAATCAAAGGTTTCAAAGGTGCCTTTCTGATCAGAGAAATATTTTGGTGTTTCGTGTGGTTTGTACGATTCGAAATCCTCTTTATAAGGAAAAGGAAAAGGAGCAGCCGGCGGTGGTGTCCCGAAGGAGCCTTTTTGCTGGCCGGTTGTGGTAGTTATAGTATAAATTGCATCCGGCTCTACTTCCAGCTCCAGCGTATTTTTTGACAGACGGCGGGGTTTCTGCTCTATAAACTGTGTTTTAGCGTCTGATTTCCATATGTGTATAATTCCTTTTTTCAAGCCATCGCCGACAGCCAGTTTTACTTTACGCTTATCGCCTGTCACAATAATGGCCGACCAATCGCCGGTTTTAGGATCACGCAGAGCCACATGGCTGCCTTTCCAGGTATCTGTAGTAAACGGTCCGCAGGCTTCATCCATATAAACCCAACCCGGCTGTGCAAACTGGGTGGTATGCGCTATGGCCCAAACCGACGACCACACGGTATAGTGCCCGCTCCAGGGCGAGTCGGCCTGTAAGGCGCCGGTATCGCCCCAAATTATCTGGTCGTAAATGCCATCAAGTGGGCACCATATTTCAAATTTGGTTACGCGATCAATCGAATACAATTTATTCATCACCCGGGCCAGATATAATGCGCCGTTGCCGCCCCACTCCTTACCCGACTGGCTCCATTCTTCGCTGGCCCACAATGGTTTGCCCGATTGCTTGGCTTTTTCAGTAGCCCGATGCCCCGTTTTCTGATCAATCTCCCAGGGTTCGCGGCCGTCTACATAATGGTAGCCTACTGCGCTGATCAATCTATCGAGTTTGGGGTCTTTTTCCAGCTTATCAAATATCTGCCAGAATTCGCTGTCATCGTCCGGGGCTTGAAGTTTAACCTTTGAAAAACCATGTGCGTCAAGTGTCGGCCGCAGGTTGTTAGCTACCCAGTTCAGGTCGGTACCATTTTCGTTTTGTGCTGCCGATATCCAATTGACGTCCAACCCATAATGTTTACGTGCAGTTTCCAAAAACGACACGATCCAATCGGCAGAAGCTTGCGAAAAACGGGTACCTACCCAGCGTGGAAAAGCCCAGGGCAAGCAATCAAGCACCACTTTGGGGTTTCGTTTGCGAGCCTCTGCCATCAGCCAAAATTCATAACCGCGGGGGATTGGGTTTTTCAATTCATCAGCGGTAATAACATTTGATGGTTCACTGCCGCAGGTAGAATTTTCGCCACTGCCTATCTCAACTTTCAGGTGCTGAAAACCGGCGCCGAACTTTGGTTTAAAAAGATAGTCGAGCACTTCAGACCGCTGCTTTTCAGGATAATCAACCAGATTGCGGGTGGAGGCTCCGGCGCTTACGGCGCCTATGCCTTCAAAAACTCTTCCTTTATCTTTCGCGCTGAGCGATATGGTTTGAGCCTCAACATTTACAGCAATAGCTGAAATAGCCAAAAACGACAACAATGCGCTACGGCGATTGAATTTTAGAGGTACAGGCATAGGATATATTGGTTATAATGGCAAAAGTTTGCGGAATTAAATTTAAGAGGTTAGTCAGATACTTCCAACATTTAATATTAGGTTAACATGGACGATATGGCTAAACCACTGCTAAATTGTAATTTGCGACAAAATCTGTTTGGCTGAAATGAAAAAAATGATCTTTATAACAGCGCTGTTTCTAACTGCATTATTACAAGTAAAGGCCCAGGGCAATACCTGGAAATTTGCGCATCTTTCTGATACCCACATCGGCAGTGAAACTTCATTTGAGGATCTGCAGCGCACTATTAAAGACATTAATGCCAATCCGGAGCTTCAATTTGTGATCGTCAGTGGTGACATTACAGAGTTTGGTGCAGACGAGGAGTTAAAAACGGCCAAGACTCTTTTTGACGGACTGAATAAACCCTGGTATATCATTCCCGGCAATCACGACATGAACTGGTCTGAAAGCGGCGGCAACAGTTTCAGGAAGATTTTTGGTTCGGAGACCTTTGCTGTTAAAAAGAACGGCATCCTATTTTTAGGCACCAACTGCGGCCCCAACATGCGCATGAGCCCGGGCCAGGTGCCTAGGGAAAACCTGGTATGGCTGGACTCTGTGCTGAACAAAACGCCGAAAGAAACGCCCATTATATTTGTTAACCACTACCCTATCGATTCGGCGCTGAACAACTGGTATGAGGTCATTGATCGTTTAAAGACACATAATACCCAGCTTATCATCTGCGGTCACGGTCATAGCAATCATCATTATAATTTTGAAGGCATTCCGGGTATTATGGGGCGGTCAAACCTGCGCGCACGGGATACCGTCGGCGGCTATAATATAGTGACCATTAAAGGCGATTCTGTGTTTTATAACGAGCGCAACCCCGGCGTAAAAACCAAGCGGGTTTGGACCAAAGACAGGCTGTACACCCATACTTTTTCTGGCGATGGTTACCCACGTCCGTCATATAGCGCTAACACCAGCTTTAAACAAGTAAAAGAAACCTGGACCGTGCAGGACAATAGCGACATCGGCGCTGGCACCACGATAAACGGCAATATGGTAGTGGTCACCAATACCGGCGGCTACATCAGCGGTTATAAGCTTAGCAACGGCAAAAAGCTATGGTCGGCGCATGCTGGAGGTAAAATTTATAGTACGCCTTTTGTTGCCGGTATTAAAGTGCTGGTGGCTTGTACTGACAGCAATCTGTATTGCCTGGATAAAAAAACGGGCCGCATTATCTGGAAAGCCAGAGCAGAGAAGCCAATGGTGGCCTCGCCGGTGGTTGCAAATGGGCGGGTTTTTTGTGGTAGTTCTGACGGACACTTCAGGTGCTATGACATTAACTCCGGCAAATTAAACTGGGACTTTGCCCAGGTAAAAGGCTTTGTGGTTACAGTACCGCTTTTATACAATGGCCGCATTTATTTTGGAAGCTGGGGCAACCATATGTATGCGCTTGATCAGAAAACCGGTGCGGTGGTTTGGGATTGGTACGACGGCGCTACCAACCGCATGTTCTCCCCAGCCTCATGTAACCCCGTTGCTGTTAATAACCGTTTGTTCATCGTGGCGCCGGATAATTACATGACCTGCCTTGATGCCGGAACCGGCAAAGTCATCTGGCGGGCGAAGGACCAGCGCAAGGTGCGCGAAGCGATGGGCATGTCTGCCGACAGCAGCCTGGTGTATGTGAAGACCATGAGTGGCGATGTACTGGGCATTGATACCAAAGCCGACGCCATGAATATCACCTGGATCGGGGGCCGCAACATGGGTTATGAAATATCGCCATCAAAAGTTCAGGAACACCGCGGACTGGTATTCGGCCTCTCAAACTCGGGCCTCATCTATGCCTATAAACGCCAGGACGGCGCTTTAGCCTGGGTACACAAGGTATCCAACTGCCTGGTTAACCCTGTCGGTTTTGGTAAGGGCAATACTCTTGTCGCCACTACGATGGATGGTAAGATTGTGCGGCTGGATTATTGAGTGAGCTATTGGGGCGTTCCCGTCAGCTTGACGGGCCACGCTATCCGCTCATACGCCTTCAGGCCTTAATCGCCGGCCGGTATCCGCTGCTATCGTTAACGCGAGATAGCCTCGTGCGATTCCCCTCTTGAGAGGGGGCAGGGGTGTGTCCTTTTTGGCAGAAAACACACCCCTCCTCATGCACTATCCATCGCGCCCCCTCTCAAGAGGGGAACTTTTATCGAGATAGTCCGGTGCACTGATCCACGCGCGAGTGTGTATCAATTTGGATCATTTGGATCACCACAAAACAGCAAATCACTCAAAACCAACGATTTATAAAATACACTTTCAAAAGGTGGATCACTTTGGATCACCTTTTCCAGACTTTTAAGTCATTTTTGGATCACTCGTCCTGAAAAAAGTTTACATTATTTGATTGTTAATACCGGATTGGATTTACAGTGACTGACAAAATAGCGCCACCATTTCTCAGCCTTATTCTGCCGACCTTGGTCAGGAATAATTTAAGAAAATGAGTCACTATAAAGAATATTCCACTTTTCACCGTCCGGTTGAGATTGAGCTGATCCGCTCGATGGCGCACCGGCCTTTAACCGGTAAAGAAAACAAAGTACTCGACAATTACTTTCAGGACGCTGCCGAAATTAACGAAGCCTTTATCATTAAACCCGCGGCCGACTGGCTGCAAACCACCAACGATGTCCCCGACGCCGGAACCATGTTATTCGGCGATTTCTGGTACCGTGGCGAGCTTTGTATTATGTTTGCCGATACCAATGTGGGCAAGTCGATCCTGGCAGTACAAATAGGCAACAGCCTGAGCAAAGGCGAAGCGATACCGGGGTTCAATGCCCCGCCCCGGGCCGAAAAAGTATTATACTTTGACTTTGAGCTTAGCGCTGCCCAGTTTAAAAAACGTTACAGCAGCGGCGTTCATGACAACTACCCTTTCGGCCCTAACTTTGCGCGGCTGGTTTTTAATCCCGAAGCTAATGGGGCGCATAAATTTGACAGCTATGCCCACTATCTCAATAACGCTATCGAAAATGTCATCATAGCCAGCGGCGCCCGCATCCTGATCATTGATAACATTACCTGTTTGCGTAGTGGCACCGAGGCGGCCGCAAGTGCCGTAAACCTCATGAGCAAACTACAAGCCATCAAACATCAGTATAACTTGTCCATACTGGTACTGGCGCATACGCCCAAACGTAATCCGGCCAAACCTATCAGTCGCAATGATCTGCAGGGCAGCAAAATGCTCATCAACTTTGCCGATAGTGCTTTTGCCATTGGCGAAAGCCAAACCAACCGCGGCCTGCGTTACCTCAAGCAGATCAAACAGCGCAGCGGCACGCAAATTTATGGTGCCGACAATGTCCGGCTATGCCACATCATCAAACCTTATAATTTTCTGCATTTTGATTTTACCGGCCAGGAGCCCGAAGCCCGCCACCTGCTGCATTACACCGAACAGCAGCGCAAAATCACCGAAGACCTGATAGCGCAACTGCACAATCAGGGGCGTAGTCTGCGCACCATCTCAGCCGAGACGGGTATTTCTTATGGGACAGTATTCAGAGCCGTGAAAAGACTGGAAAGAGAACAGTGTTAAGCTGAAAGCTTAATACTTTTTAGGACGAAGTTGAAAACTTCGACCAATGTGGGGGGCTTATCATTTGATCTTGCCAAATTCGTAAACATGATATTTGTCCTTGCCTGAATAGCTATTGATCACTTTGAAAGTTTCGGGATCTGCTCCAATCAAAATCTGGCTTTTATTTATAACCGTACTTCGAGTTTTTCCCCAATCTTCATCAATTGGTACAAATTGATTTATATCTCCTTTAAGCGTCAGTGTATCAGATCCATGTATCAAAACATTTCCAGCTTTTGACCAAGGATATTTCAATAATTTAAGCTTTTTTAAATCTATTCCTTTAACAGCACAAGTATTTAAATTGTTATAGAATCCGAAAAAATACGCTGAGTCTTTATCCGCAAACATATAATTTCCGATGAATCTGAAGGTATTAGGATCAATGTTCTTAATAGAATCTCCGTCTATAAATAAATGCTTTTTATCTTTTCCAAAATCAAAACTACAACTGCAATCAAATTTAATTTTTTGAAAACTATTTGCATCAGCCGCTACCATCCGTGTGCCTTGCCCGACAGCCTCATTCCAATACTCGTAATAAACGTTACCGCCATCAATTTTGTAACCTTGTCTGCAACCTACAGAGATTAAAAGCACGAAAATTGTTAACAAAACTTTAATTGTCTTCACGTTCTTTTTGACAATAGTATTGAATATTATTTTTGCTAAAGATACTTTATGTCCCCTCAGGGTCTCTCGATAGAGGACCCTGAGGCTGAGTGCGCAACATGCATCGCAGGGTCCTCTATCGAGAGATCCTGCGATGACATTAAGGGATGGAGTAAGTCTACTTGATCTTCATTTCTTCACACCAATTATTCGGCTTATTTGAAAAATAATCAACTATTCGCTCTTCAACATGCAAAGGGTCCCATACAGCGGCCCTTTCTAACCCAACACAATCTTGTTTCTTTGCCGGACTTATTGTGCCGGTATTGGGATTATACAGATTAAACTTTTCGGGATCAATTTCGTCCTGTATAAACTTTATGGGTAATTGCATTAAACTTTCTTCTAACGGTAAACATCCGATTACTACCCATCTACCCGAAGTCACTGCATTTTTATAGACAGCCAATGTAAATAAAATATCATGTCTGTCGATTTCAGAAACTTCAACTGCCTCGTCTGTCATCAAATCATATATTGCGTAAGATGCGTTGTTTAACACTCTTGCATATCCCCATTTACCATTTGGTAAAGACATTTCTAAAAAATCGCCGACTGTTCTTTTTTGCTTTGACATGTTTTTGAAATTCACTCTTTATGTCCCCTCAGGGTCTCTCGATAGAGGACCCTTGAGGCTGAGTGCGCAACATGCATCGCAGGGTCCTCTATCGAGAGACCCTGCGATGACATTAAATAATACTTGTTGGTGATAACACCAACAAGGGCGAGAGGGAATACCACTACCTGGCTATCGTCCATTACTTACTTATATCGTCCTAAGCATTCAATGTAAAGATCAGGGTCTTTACTTGAGATTCGAAATTTAAATTTCTCTCCTACCTTAAACGTATCTGGTTTATCGGTATCAAATTCATTATCAATGTATTTTCCATTAAATTTATAACGTACTTGTATAAATGCGGCCCCCCTTCCTATTTTGACACGAATTACCTCACCAACGACTGTAACACCATATTCCTTCAGGTTCTTATCCACATTGTGGCCGACAATTGTTTGAATGATAAATAAGATAACAAAACTCGCAATTAAAAAAAAGGCTCCTTGATATTTTTTATTTATGTTAAATTTCATGCTATTGTTCTCCAAAAAGCTAAGAATCCAATAAATCAGTATCTATTTTACTATTAATGATAGAATTCCTCCACTGGTCGAAGTTTCCAAATCGTCCCAAAATGTCGCCAGCATTCTGCTTGCTATAATAGCTATTTCTTCTTCTTAGCTGCCTTAGCCTGCGGATTATGGGCCAGGCATAAATCTATCCAATAATTGAAATCGGTTTGGGTTTTCATGCCTTCATCGCTTACATAAACGTAGCCCTTCATTGGTCGGCCGGCAAAATCCATTTCGCGGCAGCCTGTTTTGTGCAGCGCTTCTTCCTCCTTTTCTTCGCCTATACGGCACATCATTTCGTCTTTTATCACACCGATGCACATTTTGCCGTCGACCATATAACATACGCCGCCAAACATGTTTTTCTCTTCAACGTCAGGTACATCCTGTAACGCCTCACGAATGCGATCGCTCAATTTTTCGTCATATGCCATATACTAATGTAGGCACTTTTTTGCAAAAGTACAGCGGTGGTTTACAGGCCGAACATCTTGCTTTTTATTTAGGCATTTAGCGTCTTTTGGGCACGTCTATTCAGCCCGAAAATCTTATATTTGAGTATAATTATAAACCAATTAGGCCCGTTTTATAGTGCTGTCCATGCGTATCTCTTATTTGAAGATCCTGCTTTTTTTTGCGTGTGTATTTTTTTCGGGCGAAATGGCTTTTGCTCAAAAGGCAGTACTTATTGATACCGCTGTTACGCAGCATAAGTTTATCAGAAATGAGCTCGATTATCTGAAGGATGAAAGTAATCAGCTTACCTTTGACCAGGTAAGGCGCTTAGACCAGCATTTCACGCACAACAAGGTTTACTACCCCGGCAATAATACCGACAAATTTGCCTATTGGTACCGCATTAAAGTACGGTTTAACCAATCGATCACTAAAAAGGATTGCCTTTTTGAGTTTTTCGACCAAACTATTGATGAGATTACCGCCTATATCCCTGACGGTAAAGGTGGCTACAAGATATCCCGCACAGGCTCTGATGACATTTTTACCGGACGGCTGTTCCTTCACAAGAATTTCGAATTTTTAATCGCCGACCCGTCCAAAGGCGAACATACGTACTATTTCAGGGTTCGCTCAAAAACCCCCGTCAAGGTAATTATAGTATATCGCACGGTTGATTACTTTATCCAGTATGCGCTGTTAGAATATTTCAGCTTCGGGTTGTTTTATGGGATGATCCTCATTTTTTGCTTCCACAACCTTTTGATATTCACAGCCATACGAAAGATGCAATACCTGTACTATGTGGTATACATCCTCTGCGTAGCGATGTATGAAATGAGTGTAGACGGCATAGCATTTCAATACCTATGGCCCGATAAGCCCATTTTAAATGATTATATATATGGCATTGCGCTCTACCTGGTCAGCGTATTTGCGCTGATATTCACTAAGGCGTTATTGCAGGTAAAGCAAAGGTCGCGCAGGCTTTATTATGCTATAAACACGGTTCTTATTTTAAGGACCATATATTTCTTGTATTGCCTGCTGTTTGACAAAGAGCTGTTCATTTATAAGTTTATAGAGGTTATCCCGCTTTCTATCGCCTTTATTACCGGTATAAATGTATACCGCCGGTGCTTTAAGCCGGCAAGGTTCTTTGTTTTGGCCTACGCGGTATTGTTTACAGGCTTTATAGTTAAAGCCATTACCGCGTTGGGTTACGCTTATTTTCTCCCTGAATTTTTATCGTATTACAGCATAAGTTTTTGTTTTGTGGTGGAGATGCTGTTCCTCTCGTTCGCCATTGGTGACCAGGTGCGTATAATGCGCAAAGAGAAAGATGCGGCGCTCGACGAAACCATCCACCAAATGGACATCAGCAATAAGCTCAAAGACACCATTAATCAGGAGTTGGAGCTGCAGGTAAAAGCAAGAACCAAGGAAGTGGTAAAGAAGACAGAGGAGTTGTTGAGCCAATCGCAAATCATCGAACAACAAAACCAATTACTGGAAAAACATAATCATCAACTGGAGCTGCAGGCTGCCGAGATTAACCGGATGAATATTTTACTGGCGAAGGATAACGTCAAGCTTAAAGACGATATAGAAAAGGTTACAGACGCCAGGGCCCTGTCAACCGAGTTAAACTTCGAGGAGTTTAGCGCCAAGTACCCCGACCAGGAAAGCTGCAACAAGTTTCTGTCTGACTTAAAATGGCAGAATGGCTACCACTGTATCCGTTGTAACCATGACAGCTACTCGGCAGGCAGGGTGCCTTACAGCCGTCGCTGCACCAAGTGCGGCTATGAGGAGTCGGCTATGCACAATACCATTTTCGAGAATAACCGTATCCCCATTAACAAAGCTTTTTATATAGTTTACCTGATGTATACCAGTAAAGGCACTATATCATCCTATCAGTTATCGCAAAAAATAGGGATCAGGCAAAGTACTTGCTGGGCATACGCCATCCGTATAAAAAAGGTACTGAACGAGCAAAAACGCAATAAGAAAAAAGGCACCCAGCAAGGCTGGGTCGCCCTGGTAATGTGATTATCGTTTTACAACAGGCTCTTTTTTGGCTAACCTATCCTGGCGTATTAAAGCTTCTAAATAATAGTAGTCGGCATAACTAATAGGCACGTCAATTTCACTTTTAGCCGGTTTATGGCCGGTACTGTGCAATAAAATAAATCCCTGACTTTCGCAAGGTTTAGCGGTGTAGCTTGTGGTGAGGCTATTAACTATCTTATCGGCAGTTGTTTTATAGAGTTTGCCGTTAGCGCTGTAAGTACTTAACTCATAAAGCGCCGATGCTATAACTGCAGCGGCCGAAGCGTCGCGCGGCTCGTTAGGAATGCCAGGCGCGTTAAAATCCCAATAAGGCACTTTGTCGGCAGGCAGGGTTGGGTTGTTCAATATAAATTGAGCAATGTGCTCAGCTTGTGCCAGATATTTTTTATCGTGTGTTTCGCGATAGCACATGGTAAAACCATACAAACCCCAGGCTTGCCCCCTGGCCCAGGCAGACTCGTCGGCAAAACCCTGGGCGGTTTGGCGATGACGTACCTCGCCCGTTGCCGGATCATAGTCGACAACATGATAAGAGCTATAATCCGGTCTGAAATGATTTTTCAGTGTGGTATTTGCATGTGTCACGGCGATCTTATAAAAACTTGAATCGCCCGACAGACGGGTTGCCTCAAACATTAATTCAAGATTCATCATATTATCTATAATCACCGGGAAGGGCCACTTCTTAATTCCATCCCACGATTTAATGCAACTCACCGCCGGGTTAAAACGGGTAGACAAAGTTTTAGCCGCTTTTATGATTGCATCTTTATCATGCGCATCATTTGTTAAGCGATAGGCATTACCTATGCTGGTATAAACTTTAAAGCCTACGTCATGGCTGTCGCCATTGTATTGTTCGGGTTCAATTTTTGCAGTAAAATCTTTTGCAGCTTCCAGCCATTTATTGTTATGGGTGTATTCATACAGATACCATAGTTCGCCCGAGAAAAAGCCGCTCACCCAATCTCTCGATGGAATAAGCACCAGGTTTCCTTGTGCATCAACTGTGCGTGGCGCTACCAGATTATGCTTGGTGGCTTTACTTTGAGCATCGGCAGTTGCTTTCAGCAAAACCTCTGTTTGGCTTTCGGCAAATTTGAAGCCTTTTTTAACATCATGCTGGGCACAGGCCACTGTGGTGGCCAGCGTTAATAGTATGGTGGTTATCTTTTTCATTTAATGTGTTTTCTGACATTATTTAGTACCAGCTGCCAATCGTCATAATTATCGCCGTTTACTTTTTTGATGATCTGTTGCAGGGATGGGTCAAAATAGCTGGCCAAAGAGAGCACAACTATACCAGACGCCGGTACAAAATTAGCCGGCTCATACCCTTTTTCATGATTAGCGGCACGGGCGCGGTCAAACTTTACGTTGCTGTTTAAAAACTCGACGTGGGTTTTCTCGCCCGTAACAAATGGCACCAGGAATTGTACCGACTTCTGAATTGACGATTGACTTTTAGACTGAAACGTGTAGTAGTTTTTACCGGTAGCCCTATTTATGACGATGATTGCTTTTAGCAAAGGTTCAAGCGTATAAATATGATAATGTAATGCATCGCGTTCTTTAAAATCAAAACCAGAACCATCGGCATATAAATTTTGGGCGATTTGTTTTTCAAGCTCATCATAAATATACTGCTGCAGTTTTTCACTATGCAGCGTATAGGCAATAAGTGTAATAACCTTTAAACGATGCGAGTTCCAGTTATTAATGGCGGTTTGTTTGCCTGGTTTTATGGATGCACTATTTATCTGCTCGTTGGCAAACGTATTGAGCCAGGCGTCAATAGCTGTTTGGGTTTGAGTGTTTACCTTGTTCCTTATTAAATCATATCCGGCTATCAGGTCTTCCAGTTTGGTGCCATCAATTGGGTCGCCGGTAGGTTTGTTTATTTTGGCCCAGGCGGTTAAATACTCAATTGTTTTATTCAGATATTGCTCATTGTTATAAAGCCTGTAGCACAGTGCCAAAGCATAGATCTTAGGTGCATCATTAACCGCTTTAAGGCTGGCTGTTTTAGCCGGATTACCCGCCAGCAGGCCCTCTGATCTTACCTCCTCGATAGGGTTAGGCGCTTCATTTAGAGCCTTGTCGGCCGTAATTTTCAGGTGTTCAAATACCGTTTTGGTTTGCTCATCGGTGGCAATAGCATGAGCTAACGTCTTAACCTCAGTATCAGACAAACTAACAAACTGAGCCTTTGCGGACATCCCTACAAATGCTAAAAAAATAAAAACAAGAAACTTTGGCACGTTTATATTGGTTTATTGCACGAGCTCAAATTTACTATTTAAAACAATATGATCTGACGAGTTACCTATCATCACATCAAAGTTACCGGGCTCGGTTGTCCACTTCATTTTTTGGTCATAGAACGACAGCTTTTCTTTGTCAATCACAAAGTTTACGGTTTTAGTTTCACCGGCTTTCAGGAATATCTTCTCAAAGCCTTTTAATTCTTTGACCGGCCGGGTAACACTGCCAACTTCATCTCTCAAATAAAGCTGTACTACTTCTTCACCATCATATTTGCCGGTGTTTTTTAGGGTACAGGCAACCCGGATATTTTCGTTGGACTTGATCCTGGTTTTATCCAGCTTCAAATCTGATAATTCAAATTGTGTATAGCTTAAGCCATAACCGAACGCGTAACGCGGACTATTTTGCAAGTCGATATAACCGGACTTATACCCGGTGCCATAATCATTTGACGATGGACGGCCTGTACTTTTATAACTATAATAAACGGGTATCTGCCCTTCAGACCGAGGGAAAGACATGGGCAATTTACCCGACGGATTATAGTCGCCAAACAACACATCAGCCATGGCGTTACCGGCTTCGCTGCCCAACCACCATGTTTGTAATATGGCGTCGGCGTGGTCGGCCGTCCAATTAAATATCATGGGCCTGCCTGACATGGTCAGCACAACAATGGGCTTTCCGGTGGCTTTGATGGCTTTTATCAAATCCTCCTGTACACCGGGCAAGTGTATATTTGCTTTACTTTTGGCTTCGCCGGTCATATCAAAATGTTCGCCTACGGCAAGAATCACCACATCGGCTCGTTTGGCAATAGCAACGGCTTCGCTAAAATTTGCTTTTGAAGTATCCGTTACATCGCAGCCCTGAGCATATAATAACCTGGTTGTTTTTCCGACCTTGTTCTCAATTCCCTCATAAGGCGATACCAAATGATCATTATCCCACTTAACCGACCAAAAGCCCATCATATCAGTATTTGATTTAGCCAGCGGGCCGATAATTGCAATGGATTTAAGTGTTTTGGATAAAGGTAATAGCTGATTATCATTTTTTAGCAACACGATGCTGCGCTTCGCAACATCATGGGCGGCCTCCCTGTTTTCGGGCGAGTTTAGTGTGCTTTTCTCACGCTCCTCATTACTGTAACGATAAGGATCATCAAACAAGCCCATTTCAAACTTTTTACGCAGTATGCGCTTTACCGCTTCATCAATAGTAGCTACAGATACCTTCTTTTCTTTTACTAATTGCGCAAGGTTTGCAATGTAGCTATGGCTTTCCATATCCATATCGTTACCGGCGTTTATGGCTAACATACCGGCTTGCTTATTATTGGCAGCAAAACCGTGATTCACCATTTCGCCTATTGATCCCCAATCGCTCACTACAAAACCTTTAAAGGCCCACTTGCCTTTTAAAATATCGCGTTGCAGGTAACTGTTGCCAGTTGCGGGCACGCCATTCAGGTCATTAAACCCGTTCATAAAAGTAGCGGCCCCGGCATCAAGCGCTGCCTTAAATGGAGGCAGATACACCTCCCAAAGTGTACGGTCGCTCATATCAGTAGTATTATAATCGCGCCCGCCTATTGCGGCGCCATAGGCTGCAAAATGTTTGGCGCAAGCCATGATAGCGTCCAAACTACCCAGGCCATTTCCCTGGAAGCCTTTTACACGCGCGCCGGCAATCAGCGAACCCAGATAAGGATCCTCGCCGGCGCCTTCCATCACACGGCCCCAGCGGGGGTCGCGGGCAATATCAACCATTGGGGCAAACGTCCAGTGAACACCGGCGGATGCGGCCTCTTTACCCGCAATGCGGGCCGACTTTTCTATTATGCCCAGGTCCCAGCTGGCGGCTTCGGCAAGCGGCACGGGGAAGGTTACTCTGTAGCCATGTATAACATCGAGCCCAAAAAGCAAAGGTATTTTAAGGCGCGACTGCATGGCCAGCTCCTGCACCATACGGGTTTCTTTAGCTCCTTTTACATTAAGCATCGAGCCTACTTTGCCGGCCTTTATTTCATCGTATTTTTTGCTGTTGGGTGTTAGCGGACCGGTAGCCAGTCTATCGCTGGTGTATTGGTTGAGCTGGCCGATTTTTTCGTCGAGCGTCATTTTGGCTAACAGTGTTTTAACTTTTAAATCGATTGCATCAGCAGTTTTAACCTGTGCCGGCTTTTTTTGTGCCGATAGCATAAGGCTTAAATGAATAAGGCTTATTACAAATACCGTATGTCTTTTCATATTGATGGTTTAGGCTACCACACAAATGTTGCTACTGAGCCACCGCCAAGCGATGTGGTTACTATTTTGTTATTAAATTTGATGTTAAAGTTTTGCAGCGCTGATGCGGTATTCAGAACAATTAAAACCTTTTTGCCATCGGCAGTTTTAAAGGCTACGTTGCTCAGGTTGTCGGGAGTGTTAGAGTCTATCCGTACAGACCCGGGGCGCACAAATTTTGAAGCGTGTGCAACTATGTAATAAGATACATTGCGCGATACTGTAGCCTGACCAATAGTTAATGCGCCCAGACAAGTGGTGCAGCCCCCAACGGTATGCGGGCCGTAATTTGGATCGGCAGCAAGGTTCCATTCTAATACATTACGGCTCCAGTTGCGTGTAGCGCCAATAATTAAATTGTTAATGTGCCAGGCAAGGTCGCCCGCAAAATTACCCGGACCGCCAACCCATTGCTCGGTAAAATAAACGTTCTTGGTTGGATAAGCATCATGTACAGCAGACATAGAAGCAATACTACCCGCGTATAAATGAAATGCCGAACCATCTACATAGGCATTGGCAGCAGCATCGGCTAAAACGGTTAATGGGTAATCTGTACGGTCCAAATTATGATCGTACAAAATAATTTTAGTGCTTATGCCGGCGGTCTTAAATTGCGGCCCTAAATAGTTTTTTACAAAATCGGCCTGCTCGGTTGCCTGCATTACCAGGCTGGGCGTATTGTTAGGATTCAAAGGCTCGTTTTGCGGCGTGATGGCATCAATGGTTATGCCTTCGGCTTTCATGGCCTGTATGTATTTTACAAAATATCGCGCATAAGCATCATAATAAGTTGGGCTTAAACTGCCTCCTCTGAAACTGTTGTTGGTTTTCATCCAGGTAGGCGCTGTCCAGGGGCATGATAATATTTTGATGGACGGATTGATGGCTATAATTTTTTTGAGGATAGGTATCAGATCCGTCTTCTCCTGATCGATGCTGAAAGATTGCAGGTTGCTGTCAGATGTTTGTCCGGCAGGCAATTCGTCATAAGTAAAGGTTGTAGCACTTAAGTCAGACGCGCCTAAGCTTATGCGCAGGTAGCTAACACCAATTTTGGTGCTATCAGTAGCAAACAACTCTCGTAACAGCGCATCTTTTTGGGCCGCTGGTAAGTTATTAATCAATGTAGCGCTACCGCCGGTTAAGGTATAACCAAAACCATCAATAGTTTGATAGGTTTTTGTGGTATCAACGGTAATTGTTGGGTTCGAATTTGTGCTTGTGCTAAATAGCAATCCAATGTTTTGTTTTTGAAACAAGGAACTTTGATCGGGCTGAGTTAGCCACATGGCCACGTCGGTTTTAACCGGGGTAGTAACCACCGGGTTTGAGGGAGTGGTAATTGCGCCACCCGTTACAGGCTGTTTTTTTTGACAACTGCCGGCTGCTACAACAATCGTAAACATTGCTGTAAAAAGAGAGGTCTTCTTTGTTTTCATAAGGGGATTTGATATGGTTAGTGCGATGCTTAGCCGCGCTTTTTAATTGTTTTTAGTAACGATAATACTTGCTGTGTTTGTGCGGGGTAAACAGCTATTTGATGCGTATGCAATAAATATGGCGAGTTTTGATTTTGTGCCGACATCTTGAATGATATTAATCTTGATGGCATTGCCGGCATGTGGCAATCAATACATTTACCCTTTATTGCGACGCCAAGCTGCGGAGCCATTTTGCAAAAATTATGGGTTTCTGTTTTATGGCAGTCTAAACATTTTTGCGAGCTGATCATCACATCCGGTTTTTCTGGCCGATGTACGTCATGACATGTGGTGCAAGTTAAGTTAGCGCTGTTTATATAGCACTTGCTGCGTTGCAGTAGTGCCGCCTGATTGCCATGTACGTCAGGCTCAGGAGTCATGCCGAAAGCGGGGTCATAAAAACTTGCGAGATTATCGCCCGGCTTATAACCGAAGGTAGATTTTTCTGTTTTTAAGTCATTACCGCCGTGGCATACGGCGCACATATTAACCTTTAATTGCCTGTTTAATGACTTGTAGGTAGTAATATATCTGGCTGTTTTAATTTCCGGGTTTGCTAAATGAAATTGCACGTGGTTGGCGGCCGGCCCGTGGCATCGCTGGCAGTCTATGCCATAAATTATTGAATCTTTTGCAAATTCTTCGGCAACAGATAAGGAGCCGGTTTGCACAAAATTCTTTTTCAGATAAGAACCATGACATTCAAAACAACGGCTTACTATCGCCCTGTCATAATAAACAACATTAGCCGGAAAACCCGGGCTAACGCCCCAGTCATTTATAGTTTTGAAATATGACAACGGTAACTCATAAACTCTGTTTCCTTTCCAGTAACCGTATGTCTGTGCTTTTTGATTTGCTCCAAAGGCAATATCCATTCTTTGGCTGCGTATTTCTTTACCTTTAAACCAAGCCGTCTGATAAATACCGTCTTTGTGTTTTTCAATAACAATTTTCAGGTCTTTATTATAAACAAACGAGTGGTTTTTGATTTGCGACAAGGCCGGTACATTATTGCCGCTGATAGCGCCCGATGTTTTAAAATGAGCAGTATGTATGTAAGAGTTATGAATGTTTTTGTGGCAGTTGGCACACGTAGTTTCATCTGCATAAGCTTCGCCCCGCAGGTCTGATTTCTGGTTATTGTCTAAAGTGCATTGATAAAGAAATACAGACACTGTAAATAATAACCCCGAGAAAAAAACGATGAATAAACGGGCGCTTGCCTTCATAAACAATACGGATATAATTGCCCGGTAAATTTCTCATAAAAATATCAGAAGACGGCCGGGCGGCCGCCTTCTGAACCCTAATAAACCAGATTTAGCTTACCAATTATAGGGAACCACCCCATTCTTTACTTTGCTGAAGCTTGGTATTGTTTAACTCAGATTGAGGTACCGGGAAAATTTCATTTCTACCGGCAACAAAACCTTTTGACGCCAAAACAGTACCGGCGTCGCCCCAACGAACAAGATCTAACCAGCGTTGTCCTTCACCGGCAAGCTCTAAACGTCTTTCTTTTTTGATATTATCAAGCGTAACCGCTATTGGTCCTAATTTTACGCGCGCTCTGACTGCGTTAAATAAAGCATATGCACGGCTTCCGGCACTTACATCTGCACCGCTGGCTAATAGTGCCTCTGCTTCTAAAAGATACATATCGGCTAAGCGTATTTCATACATATCAATCGGGAAGTTTAATTCTAACTGTCCGGTTGCAGCTTTTGTAGACGTACGGCCTGCAAACTTTTCAATAAAGTGACCTGTATTTTGATACGCATGCAGGTAGGTAATAATCCCGTTGGCTTCCAAACTATCGCAATTCGCAACCGTAGCAGCATTACGCGGATCATAATGGATCAGATTCCAAAAATCGTCAGTGAAAGGCTGGCCACTCCATCCTGAAACATAATCGGGCGCTGTAGATTTTAACGGCGTGTAGTTACGCGGGCCAACCAGAATACATTCTAAGTTTCCTTCGGTACCACCTACTGTACTCCATGATCCGTTTGAAGTTGAGTTGAAAACAATTTCAAAAATTGATTCAGAATTGAACTTGTTGTTAGGTTTCCAAAGGTCACCAAAATTTGGAATGAGTTTGTAACCGTAAACACTTGCTGAAACACCAGGTGCCGGACCATTTACTAATGCAAGTTCTGTAAGCGCGTTGGTGTAATCTTTTTGCCACATGTAAACACGGGCCAATAAAGCATGGTCAATCCCTAAGGTAACACGGCCGCCTTCAGTTGCTGCCGGAACAGTAGTAGGCAAACTGGTCTGCGCATCTTTAAGATCCTGAATAATTTGTTTGTAAATAGTAGCCGGAGGAACCTGAACTACAGTATAAATTGCCGATGGGTCAATCGGTTCTAACGTCAACGGTATGTTTTTGAAATAACGTACCAAATCAAAATAAAAATATGCTCTTAACAACTTGGCTTCAGCTACATATCTTGCTTTTAATGTAGCATCCATCTGAGTGCTGGTAATGTGTTTTAAAAACACGTTGGCACGATATACGCCGGTGAAGCCTTTGTTCCACAAATAACTTACCGCGCCATTCTGAGCAGATTGCGTAAAAGAGTATTTAGCAATAGATTGCAGATCGCCAATATCAGATGAGTTAGCGCCGCCAGCAAAATGGTCGTCAGACGCAACGTTCATAATATCTGTTTTAGTCAAATATCCGCTCGACTGGTTGCCCACCATATCATACACTGCAGTTAGGGCAGAAAATGCCTGAGCCTGGTTGGTGTAATATGCAGATTCAAGGATCCGCTCTTCAGGGTTTACCTGAAGAAACTTTTTACAAGACTCCGTCAATTGCATCGCCACACACAGGACAACAATTAATTTAATTTTATTTGTCGTTTTCATCTTATTAATGTTTTTAAAATCCAAGATTTACTCCAAGCATAAATGTACGTGCCTGAGGATAGTTGCCTTTATCAATACCTAATACACCGCCGCCGCCTGCGCCGCCGTTTCCAACTTCAGGATCATATCCGGTATATTTGGTAAGCGTGAACAGGTTTAATGCGCTGGCATAAACACGTAATCTGTTCACACCAATTTTATGGGTAACATCTTTTGGTAAGGTATAACCAAATTGCATTGTTTTTAACCTGAAGTAATTGCCGCTTTGTAAATAGATCTTACTGAATTTGGTATAGTTACCGTTCGGATCGTCATCGGCTAAACGTGGATTAGTTGTAGACGGATTTGAAGGCGTCCATCTGTTTAAAATTGTGGTTTGGTAATTGGCATTGGTAACATCCAAACGGCGCAAGCCCTGGAATAATGAATTGCCGCCTACACCATTGCCAAATGCAACAAAATCAAAGTTTTTGTAAGCTAAATTGATAGTCACACCATAAGTAACGGTAGGAATTGGATTGCCTATAACCGTACGGTCGTTTCCGTCAATTACGTTGTCTCCGTTCAGGTTTGCATATTTAATGTCGCCCGGTTTTGCATTCGGTTGCAATTTAGTTCCGCCCGGACCAGTATAGGCATTAATTTCAGCCTGGCTTTGAAATATGCCTAACATTCGGTATCCATAAAACGCGTTGTATGAGTTGCCAACAATTGAGCGCGAAATATTACCCATTGTCTGAAAACTCGCAGCTTGGTTTTCTGTGAATAGAATTCCCGGAGATATGAAAAGAATCTTGTTTTGCAGGAACGATACGTTACCGTTAGCTCCGAAAGACCAATCGCCAATTCTGTTATGATAACCCAGCTCGATATCAATACCGCGGTTTTGCGAAGTACCGTAGTTAGCAGCAGGATTACCAAAATAGCCTAAATATCCAGGTACCGCAGGTGACTGTAATACGCCCACTGTTTTCTTAGTAAACAGGTCAATGTCTAAATTAAAGTTATTGAATAATATGGCATTAAAACCAAGATCTGTTGACTGAGTTTGTTCCCACTTTAAATTTGGATTTTGTGGTGCATTCGGGCTAAAACCTACCGTACTTGCATTGCCGGTACCGAAGGTATAATTACGGCCGCCGCCTACTGTTGCATTAAAGGCGAAATCACCTATACCTGCATCATTACCAGTCACACCATAACCACCCTTAATTTTTAAGAAATTAACAACATCGTTTTTAGGCCAGAATTTTTCTAATGAAGGTACCCACCCTAAAGAGAACGACGGAAATACGCCGTATTGATTGTTAGAACCAAATCTTGAAGAACCGTCACGGCGGATAGTACCGGTTACCAGATACTTTTCGTCATAATCATAGTTTAAACGTGCAAATAACGACGTGATTCTGTGTTCGGTACCATCGCTACCATTACCGGTGATATCACCAGCTACCGGTTTATAATTCAAGTTGCCCTGATAAAAGTTGGTTGCTATTACGTTTGCAAATGAAACGTTAACGTTCTTGGTATCATTGTCCATGTATAAACCCTGGCCGACCAATACAGAGAAATTGTGTTTGTCAAAACTGCGTTGATAACTTGCAGTGTTTTCAAAGTTATAAGCCAGGCCTAAAGTCATTGACCGCGCAAATGTTTGTTTGCTGCCAATGCTTGATGAAGTGAAATAATACAGCGGTGTGTAGTTTTCACTGCCATAGAAAGCCATTTTTGTTCCTATAGTCGATCTTAATTTCAGCCCTTTAAGCGGGGTTATTTCCGCAAAAGCATTACCCACTACGTTATGCTCCCAGTTGTAATTACCCAATTTGGTTTGAATGTAGGCTAAAGGGTTAGATATTTCCTGGCCAACATATTTAGAAATACCAAATACATTTCCATTGGCATCATGACCTGCGTTTACATTAGTGTAAGGCGCCGCGGCCAGCAAAGCAGGATCTGTTTGGTATGCCGGTGTAATAGGGTCAAGGTTCACAGCATCGCTAAGCGTACCGCCAAATTCGGTATTGTAATTACCACCATTAGCTTGGGTCTTAGCAAAATCATAACCTAAATTCTCTCCTACAGTTAACCACTTAGCTAAATTATAAGTGGAGTTTAAACGAAAATTAATGCGTTTATAGGCCGAAATTGGTTTCGCTACGATACCTTTTTGATCCAGATAGCCAAATGAGGTGAAAAACGTCGATTTTTCTCCGCCACCGCTTATGCTAATCTGATGATTTTGTATAGGAGCCGACGAGAATACCAATGACTGCCAATCTGTACTGTTAGTTAATAAAGACAAGTCAGGAAAAGGCAAAGCCGGTTTAACAGCAGCATTCTGATATGAAACAGTATTCATGAACGACTCGTTTCTGATAGTTGCATACTGTTGAGAGTTTAACAAATTAAGCTTCTTAGCAGTGCTTTGGGTACCATAGTAACCATTGTAATCGATCTGCAAATGTCCCGCTTTACCTTTTTTAGTGGTAATTAAAATTACACCGTTGGCTGCACGAGTACCATAAATTGCTTGCGATGCAGCATCTTTTAAAACCTCGATAGATTCAATATCGGCCTCATTCAGGTAGCCTATACCGCCGTTATCTACTATTACGCCGTCAATAACCCATAGCGGATCATTATTGGCACTTGATGAAAATGAAGTATAACCCCGTATACGCACAGTCGACGAGGCTCCCGGTAAACCAGACGCAGCCGAAACGTTTATACCTGATGCGCGGCCTTCTAAAGCTTGCTCCACACGATTAATTGGCATGTTTTCCAAATCTTTAGCGCTGACGCTCGAAATAGATCCGGTAACTAAGCTTTTCTTTTGCGTGCCGTAACCAACTACAACTACTTCGTTAAGGCTGCCAACTTTGTCAGCAAGTGAAACGTTTAAAATACCGCTGCTGCCAACCCGATCTACCTGGGTGGTGTAACCAACAAATGAGAAAGTTAACTCACTGTTGGCTGGTGCGTTAAGTGAGTAATTTCCGTTAACGTCGGTTGTGGTAGCATTATTGGTACCGGTAACTTTAACGGTCACTCCCGGCAATGGCTCCCCTTTGCTATCGCTAACCTTACCTTTTACAGTGGTATTCTGTGCCAATGCAATATTAATACATGCAAAAAGCATTAAAATAAATAGAGGAAATTTTCTTGTCATAATTAAGTTTTTTAATTTTTAAGATTTACTTTTTGGGTATACCGGCAGATTGAAAAAATCTGACGAAAGAAAAATCAAAGGCACGTCAGCCGTAAGCGGTTTGTGTGTACATTTTATTAACGGTCTTAATTGGTTACTTAACCGGCAAATAGGATATGCCGTGTTGTTTTGTTAGGTCAAATGTATAGAAAGTGGCACCAAAAAAGCAACAAAAATATTTCATAAATGCCTGATAATTAAATTGTTGCAAATATTTTAATACGGTTTATGCACTAATGCAAAAAATCTGAATCAACTATATTTCAGTGCTTTTACGCAATTATTTTCAAGCTGATTAATACGCTTAAATCGATATGAAAAAAAACGTTTTTGCTATAATTTTTTGTCCCATAAATGTTACAATTGGCCGTTTTAGGGGTGTTTTTCTTTTCAACTGACCAGTGATTTCTGCGGATTTATTGTAGATTTACGTCAGGCCCTTTAAGAATTCTGTTTTCTTAACACGACAGCCTGTTATAAACCGATTAGCTGATCATTTTTTCATGTACTAAATGCAAAGAGGATTTATTTTTGCCCTGCTTTTGAGTCTTTTTGCTGCGCCCGTATTTTCGCAGAAGCCGGTAAACCTGGATAATGCGCAGAAACAATACATATTCTCGGCTAATGAGTTTCAGATACTTGAAGACAAATCAAATAAGCTAACATTAAATGAGATAATGGCCGATGGCACAAACCATCGGTTTGTGGCTAACAGCGCTTTTTACCCCACAAATACTAATCTGAATGCCACCTATTGGTATAAGATCAAAATAAACTTTACCCAGCCTTTAGATCTTAACAGCTCGATATTTGAATTTTATGATCAAACTACTGATCATATTACCGTTTATCAGCCGGATACAAGCGGCCATTACGTCGCTACAACCGAAGGCGCGTCAATGGCTTTTGCTACCAGGCTATTCAGGCATAAAAACTTTGAATTCCCGATATATAACCGCGATAAAGGGTTGCGTACTTATTACATCCAAATACAATCGCAGAACCAGGTAAACGTGATTGTGGTTTACCGTAAAATAAGCCACTTTATTTACTACGCCCTTACAGAGTACCTTACCTACGGTATTTTTTACGGCATGATCCTGATCTTCTGTTTCCATAACCTGCTCATGTTTATAGCGGTTAAGAGACGGTCGTACCTGTTTTACATGTTGTATATTTTGAGTGTAGGGCTTTATGAAATGTGTACAGATGGTATTGCGTTTCAATACATATGGCCCCACGCTCCCAGCTGGAATGAATATGCCTACGGCACAGCGCTGTATTCGGTAAGCTTATTTGCGCTGCTGTTTACGCGCGATCTGTTACGGGTACGCAGTTTAAACCCTGTATTATATCGCCTTATCAATTATACCATATTGTTAAGGACGTTATTCTTTGTTTTCTGCCTTTTTGAACACCGGTATTTCATCTACAAGTTTGTTGAATTTATACCGCTTTCGCTGGCATTTATCACTGGTATAATTATCAGAAATGGCGGATTCAAGCCGGCGAGGTTTTTTGTTTTAGGATACACATTCCTGTTTCTTGGCTTTATATGCAAAGCGGTTAGCGTGTTGGGATATTTTCAGTGGCTATCAAACGTCATTGGTTTTTACAGCTTAGGGTTTAGCTTCATATTAGAAATGACCTTCCTGTCATTCGCCATCGGCGATCAGGTGCGTTTATTCAGGCGCGAAAAAGAGGCGGCTATGGACGCCACCATTAAGCAAATGGAAATAAACAACCAGCTGAAAGATACCTTAAACCATGAACTTGAGATTAAGGTTGAAGAACGCACGCAGGAAGCTATTAATAAATCAAAGCAGATATTTGAGCAGGCCCGGTTTATTGAGCAGCAAAACAAAGAGCTGCTATACATCAATGAACAGCTGGAGCGCCAGGCCAGCGAAATATCGAGAATGAATGTACTGCTTGAGAAAGACAACACCGAGCTAAAGCATAACATCGAAAAAGTAAATGATGCCAGAGCACTGTCAACCGAGTTGTCATTTGATGAGTTCAGTGCAAAATATCCTGATCAGGAAAGCTGCAATAAGTTTTTGGCGCATTTAAAGTGGGCCAACGGGTTTTCATGTATAAAGTGCGGAAACGTCAATTACCACACCGGCCGTGCGCCGTACAGCCGCCGGTGTACCAAGTGTAATTATGAAGAATCGGTACTGTTTAATACCATCTTTCAGAATAACCGCATCCCAATAAACAAGGCTTTTTACATTGTGTATCTAATGTATACCACCAAAGGCGCTATCTCATCTTACCAGTTATCCGAGAAAATCGGCATAAGGCAAAGTACCTGCTGGCAATATGCCATCCGCATAAAAAAAGTAATGGACGAGCATAAAAGAGACGCGCGCAAAGGCGATAACAAAGGGTGGAGCAAGCTGGTTATGGACCGCCACTCCGCCCCTAAAGAAGTGCATAAGCTACAGGCGCCGCAACATAATTAACGCAGCGCTTTGGTAGCCAAAATCAGTTTTTTATAAACCGGATAGATTTGAAATTGAAGCCGCCTTCATCAGCTATCACTTTAATTTTGTTGAACCCCGCATTTAAAGCCACATTTTTGATATCGACGCTGTACCATCCTTTGTGACCGTTATTTGCTAACGCGATAGCAGACACGGCATCAGCTGTTTTTAATGATATTTTACCTTTGCCGCTATCAGTCGATACTAACAATTTAATTGTATAAACCCCTTTTTGAGCAACCTGAGTGGTGTATTGCAGCCACTCGCCGTCTTCTATGCTGAAAACGTGATAGCCATCGTCATCCGCTTCAATATCTACCCCATCATTACGGTAAGTGTGCCCGCGGTTACCAATTGTTTTTACGCCGGGGGTATACTGGTAACTGGCTGTATCTTTATCAAAATAAGCTATGCGCTGGCTTCCCATATCATAATCAACCGCATTAATGGTGGTATTAGCGCCAATTACATGCGTTTTAAAAGGCACGGCGGTTGCTGAATGTACCTGCCTGAACATGGCATCGATAACATCCTTGTGATAGCTATTATTTTCGAGCTTAATATTTTCCAAAAGCTCGTCAAGCGTAGCAATGGCCTCTGTTTGCGAGGGTTTGGTTCCCCGGCCGTTCCAATAGTCTACCAGTTTTTTATAGGAAGGCGTAAACTTTATTTCAAGAGGATTATTGATACCCATCTTTTTAAGTTGCCACCAGCACCAGCCAATATCGTTGCTCTCTGCCAGCTTTATGGCCTCGGTGAACCATGTATTTGAGTTCTCGCCCGACTCGCCCAACCACAAAGGCACATTGTTCTGCTGGCTGATGGTTAAGAAACTCTGGATTGCGCCGACAGTATTGAAGTTGCCATATTTGTGAAAGCTAACCACCATATTATTATCCCAGGCAGGGAAAATACCACGGTAATTATTGCCAAAGCCATTGCCCTCAATAATGATAATATGTTTCTTATCAACCTGGCGGATGGCTTTGGTGATATCTACCATTAAAGCGCGCAGAGGCTCGTTTTTAGTTTCGGCGGTGCCGCGTTTATCTTCAGGGTTTTCAAAGCCCCAATTAGGTTCGTTAATAATATCATAGCCTCCAATGGTAGGCTCGTTAGCATATCTTTCTGCGAGTTTACCCCATAAAGCGATCATTTTTTGCTGATTTGCTTTACTCTCCCATAACGATGGTTTATCCGGGTATCGGTCTGATATAGGCAGGTCGTTACCCTGGCCGCCCGGCGTTGCATGCAGATCAAGTATCAGATAAATATGCGCTGCTTTACACCATTTCACCAGACTATCGGTCATCGCAAATCCTTTTTCAACCCAGGTATTTTGCCGCGCGACCGGTTCTTTATCAACAGGCAAAGTATATAGTTGGTAATGCATAGGCAGCCTTATTGAATTAAAACCCCAGGCAGCCATCGAATCGATATCTATTTTTCGGGTGTGGTTATTTAACCATTTATCATAAAACTTTGCTGCATAATCCGTCCCGGCAACTTCTTCGATATGCTGCCTTATGTTATGCTGCTGCCCCAAATTAGCCAACCTGAACATATAGCCCTCCTGCAACATCCATCCGCCCATGCCCATACCACGCAGGATAACCTTATTGCCTTTTTCGTCAACAATCAACCTTCCTTTAGCTTTCAAAAATCCCTGACTATGCGCACTCGTGAAAGATAATAGTGTACACAGCGCCGCCGCGCAGTAAATTAAAAATTTATGATGCCTCATTGCAGTTTAGGTTAGTTAATCACTAATGTTTCGATAGAATGCGCCGGACTGTTAGTTGCGGTACCTTTACCTTTTATCCACAGCGTGTAGGGTATTTCGGAGTCGGTACTATTCATTACCACCACGGCAATTTTACCGTCGGGGTTAAGGTATGCGGTGGTCAACAATTTATCGCGACTGGCCGAGCTTATAATGCGCTTAGCGCCGGGCTTAATAAATTTTGAAAAATGGCCGATATAGTAGTACTCGCTGGTGTATATCAGATCACCGGTCCGGGTGTCGGCATGTACAGGAGCAAAACAGAAATTGCCAATGTGGTTCGGTCCGCCTTTTTCATCCAGCAATACGTTCCAGTCTGTCCAGGCTACCGTGCCGGCATTGAAATCATTGATCATAGACGTTCCATATTTTTCGCCAAGCGACCAATCATCCAAGCGGTTAAAATCAAATTTCTCTATACAGCCTTCAGTAAATACCAGGTTTTTTGACGGGAAAGCTTCTGCCACGCGACGTGTATTTTCAAAGGCCATGCCTGCGCCTGTCCAGGTTTCATACCAGTGAAAACCAACACCCCAAACGTATTTTGCCGCAGCCGCATCTTCAAGCACCGTGCTGGCACGCTGATAAAGCAAATCGCGGTTATGATCCCATATAATCAATTTTTTATCGCTCAAGCCTTGCTTTTGCAGTGTTGGGCCTAAGTAGTTTTTTACAAAATCGCGCTCTTCTTCGGCTGTATAGATACATGATTCCCAACGCTGTTTAGCCATGGGCTCATTTTGTACGCTAAGGCCCCAGATTTTCAGACCCTCTTGTTCATAGGCTTTAATAAACTTAACGTAGAAGTTGGCCCAGCTTTGGTCGAACTCATGTTTTAGCTTGCCTCCGCCTATTACGCTGTTATTGTCTTTCATCCAGGCTGGCGGGCTCCAGGGGCTGACAAACATGTTCAGCTTTCCGCCTGCCACTTTGTAAGCTTCTTTTATAAAAGGGATACGGTACTTTTTATCATGGCTGATATTGAAAGTCTTTAACCCCGGATCGTTATTGCTTACATAACTGTAAGTATCACTCGAAAAATCACAGCTCTGAATATTGGTGCGCGCGAATGTATATCCTATGCCTTTATCTTTACTGTAATAGGCTGTAAGGAATTCCTTTTGTTTCGCTACCGGCAGTTTATAAAAGGTTTCGGCGGCTGCATCGGTAAGCGCACCGCCAATACCCACCATGGTTTGGAATGTTTTGGACGGATCAACAAATACGGCCAATTCTGTTTCAACCGGCTGCGGCTTTTTAGTTAAGGTTATAGCCCCCGACGATGCAAAATGGGTTGCCGCCCCCCTGGCAGTGGTATAAATAGTTACCCGGCTTAACGGCTTCTGCGCCGTGGCGTATAATGAACTGCAAACAATAAGTGATGCAATGACAGATGTTCTCATAATTCGATATAAAAGAAAATAGACTTGTAAAGCCGTTGGGCTTAATTGGTGAGGGTAAAAGTAAAGCAGATTAGCTTAAATGCAAAAAATATTTTATTGCAAATTACTGAACATCAATCAATTATAAATATAATAATACGCTTTGATAACATTAAATTTAAGTGTATGGAGCCCGTCATACCGGTAGTTTTAATACGCTTAATGCAATTAGAAAAACTCCCTGCGAAGTCAACAAAAAAGAAAGCCCCGGATAAAAATCCGGGGCTTTTATGACTTATATTCTTAGATGATTTACCATTATTAATTTCGACCAAGAAAATGCGTAACCAATTGCTCCCATTCCTCTTCCAGAGATAAGTTCGGGCGTTTTTGATGTGCCTTGTTATACCAGTAATCAGCATTCCAGATATCGCCTTCTTTACGGTGCAGATAGGCATGAACCCATGCCGACTCGCGATCATTTAAATGATCAACCTGCGAATGCGCCTGATGCCAATCGCCTTTACCATCATACCAAAGGCTTTTTAGCTGCACAGATAATCCGTCCGTTGGCTGTTCTGCGTCCAATGATGCTTTAAATTCGGTCAATGTTTTCATAAGGTTAATCAAATCCTGTTAGCTCCGTCGGATCAATTTATTGGCGCAAACCGACTGTGGACTTTTAAAAATAAACAATGTGAGCAAATTATTAATGGTATTTGTCATAAGCATCAGAAAGTTCAGGGATTTAAATTAAATTCAAATAACAAATCGCGAAAAAATGAAAAAAGGCCTTACTCTCTTAGCTGTTATGTTTATCATGATAAACAAGCTTTTTGCGCAGGAACACCAAATGTCAAAGAGTTATGTAGCTCCTGACGATCCGTTGGTAAAAGAGAAATTAGCCAGCTGGCAGGATCTTAAGTTCGGCTTGTTTATGCACTGGGGCACCTACAGCCAATGGGGCGTAGTTGAAAGCTGGAGCATTTGTCCGGAAGATGAGGGCTGGACACAGCGTCGGGGGCCCTATGGTGCAAATTACAATACTTATAAAGCTGCTTATGAAAATTTGCAGACTACTTTCAATCCCACCAAATTCAACCCCGAAAAATGGGTACGAGCTGCAAAAAATGCGGGAATGAAGTACGTGGTTTTTACCACCAAACATCATGACGGCTTTTGCATGTTTGACACCAAACAAACCGATTATAAGATAACCAGCCCAAAAACACCTTTCTCAACCAATCCGCGTAGTAATGTGGCTAAAGAGGTATTCAACGCTTTCAGAAAAGAGAATTTTATGATCGGCGCTTACTTTTCAAAACCCGACTGGCATACTGAATATTACTGGTGGCCGTATTTTCCGCCTAAAGACCGTAATGTAAACTATGACCCGGCAAAATACCCTGAACGCTGGCAAAAATTTAAAGACTTTACTTTTAATCAGATCGGCGAACTGATGAGCGACTATGGCCGGATAGATATATTATGGCTTGACGGCGGCTGGGTAAGGCCAAAAATCAACGTTGATAAAAGTGCCGACAGGCCACGATCGGCCGACTATAATCAGGATATCGATATGCCAAAAATCGCAGCAATGGCGCGCACTAAGCAGCCGGGCTTGATTGTGGTCGACCGCACCGTTGCCGGTAAATATGAGAACTATACTACTCCCGAACAACAGGTACCAAATGTTCCCTTAGATCACCCTTGGGAGAGTTGCATCACCATGGGTAATTCATGGAGTTATGTACCCGGCGATCATTATAAATCTGCCGATCAGATTGTTTCTTTACTGGTAAAAATTGTTTCGCGCGGCGGCAACTTATTGATGAATATAGGCCCGGGTCCTGACGGTGACTGGGATCCGACAGCTTATGAAAGATTGCAGCAGATTGGTAACTGGATGAAAATAAATGGCGAAGGCATTTATAATACTACCTCGGTAGCGCCATATTCCGAAGGAAACACGTTTTATACCAAGCTAAAAAGCTCAAATACTATTTATGCTTTTGTTTTGGCAGATAATGGCTCAGTAACTTTGCCCGCAAATATTTCATTCCATTTAAATGATATAAAGAAAGTTAAGAAGATCAGCCTGCTGGGTGTTAATCAAAAACTAAAATGGAAAGAAAATGGAGATGCCATAACCGTCACCATCCCATCCGGATTACAAACCAAAAACAGATTGAACCACGCCGCTGCATTTAAGATACAATATTAATACAGTACGCCATCTTAAATTTTAATTATTTCACAACTCATAAACCAAAAAACGCCGATCTCATGTATGAGATCGGCGTTTTCTTGGTTGCGGCTATGATAAAAAGTCTTATGTTTTTTATTTCCAACCACCGCCTAAAGCGCGATATAAATTTACCTGGCTTAAATAAATATCTTTTTTTGATACTGCCAGTTCAAGCTCGGCATCCAGCACATTACGCTGGGCAGTAATAACCTCCAAGTAAGATGCCCTACCAACCAGATAAAGATCGTCAGCTACTGATACGGCATTGCGTAGTGCGCTAACTTCCTGTGTTTTCAGCTTGTAATAATTAGCGTAGTTTTCCATGCCTTTCAAATTATCCATTACTTCTTTATAGCCGGTTAAGGCCGTTTTTTGATAGTTGGATAATGCAATTTTAGCTTCTGCCACTTTAGTGTTATACTCAGCTTTGATCTTTTTCCGGTTCAATACCGGAGCCGTTAACCCACCGATGACACCGAATACTGCCGAGCCGGGGTTAAACAGCAACGCTGCCTTGAAAGCGTTGTAACCCACATATGGGGTTAAAGTTAACGCCGGGAAAAACGCAGCGCGGGCACTGCGGATATCAGCATTCATGGCCAACAACTCATACTCTGCCTGTCGCACATCAGGGCGATTCAACAGCATTTGGGCGGGCACGCCGGTATTTAATTGATCGGGCACGCGCAGGCTCATGATTGAGGTATCGCGGTCAATCGTCGGGCTAAATTTGCCGGTTAATAATTTCAGCTGATTCTCTGCTTCAGTGATCTGCTGGGCCGTAGAATGGTACAGCGCCTGCGTATGCGCCAGCTGCGCTACAAATTGTTGTACGGCTAACTCGGTAGCCCGGCCGCCCAGCTTTTGCACTTTCACTATCTCTAAAGCATTCTCCTGGTACTTGATGTTTTTCTTAATAATGGCCGATTCAATATCCAGCGCCAGCAGCTTGTAATATTGCGTGGCAATGGCGGCAGCCAGTTCGGTTTTTACCCATTGAAAGCCGTTCTGCGTTGCCAGAAAGCGGGACAGCGATGCTTTTTGCTGGTTTTTCAATTTTCCCCATATATCTACTTCCCACGTGCTTCTGAAGCCGGCAAAGTAGTCGGTGGTAGGTGTAGGGATACGTTGGTTGTTGTTAATATTTGGCGATAGGTTGGTGTCATAATTACCAACACCGTTCATGGTGTAATCGCCATAACGCTCAATACCTGCGCTCAGGTTCAAATCGACCTGTGGCAAACGTGCCGATTTAGCAAAACTCAATTGCGCTTCGGCAATCTGAATACGCTGATAAGCGGCCAGCACATCGGGATACGACGTCATGGCCGAATCGATGAGCCTCAACAGATAAACATCCTTAAAAAACGCGTGCACCGGTAAATTGGCGCTCGTGAGCGTATCATGTTGGTTTTTAAAGGTGTCGGGTA
>Ga0207647_10000273_pt1 | contig 41974 bp, 34 predicted proteins | sample KBSCornC2_FD_184295 | JGI IMG/M metagenome (GOLD analysis project Ga0207647, IMG submission 184295) | Corn rhizosphere microbial communities from Kellogg Biological Station, Michigan, USA - C2 (SPAdes) (version 2) | ecosystem: Host-associated > Plants > Roots > Rhizosphere ... | reverse complement strand
ACTCATTTTTTCTTTGGCGAGAATGATTTTACCATGGCGTTGGAAAGTGTTTATTTTAATAAAGCAGACCCATATGGAAGAGAAATTTTGGAAGATGCCACATTACGTAGTATTCATTTCCAGGAGTTCAGCGCTTTGTCAGGTAATGTTAAAGAATTTAAAGACCTTATTCTTTTGGTGGCAATGGGAGTGCTGAAACAATTTTCCGACAGACTTTTTTCACTACAATTTCAGACTGCAGAACAACGTTATAAATTTTTGATAGATAATTACCCCGATATATTATTAAGGGCGCCACTTGGACATATTGCCTCTTATTTAGGCATCACTCAGCAAACACTAAGCGTCATAAGGTCTAAAAAATAATTTGTCCTCTCTTTATTTTTTAAGATAGATTAAAAATCACCTCGTTTTTCTTCCCTTGCTTTGCATTGTAAATTATTTTAATCAGCGGCGGGCCCACATCTGTAAAGAATCGGGAAATGCAGTCGGCAAGGCAAAAAAATTAATAAATCGTCAAATTTCGTTTTTTACAACGGGTAAGCAACGAAATAACACAGCCTGATTTTGAAATATACAATTCAATCTATTGATTGTCAATTAATTGTGTTGGTTGAGCTGATTTGGTATATGTCGGTTAGCGCAATACTAAGGAGATACCTTATAACGCCTATAAATACATGAAATGGAGCATAATAAAACTTGAGTTATGAAAAATGAAGTTTGCCACAGTGAATTGATTGATATCATTATCGATTTACAGGAGAGAGGGTTCGATCACGATTTTGTTATCAACCATGAATATATTTGCTGCTTGCAATACAATGCAATGATCCCGCCTGAGGATTTTGATATATTGGAAACGCACATCTGCGTCAATAACCAGCACGTCTGCGGTGATTACTTTTTATATGGTATCCGGCTAAAGAATCATGATATAAAAGGAATCCTGATGAGTAACCGTAAGTCTTATAACGATGGTTTGTCGTTTTACCTTTGGGAGAAGTTCAATAACGAAATTGAAAAAAGGTACTCATAAGCTGCAACCGTTTATGAAGAAGGCTTCTTAAACAGAAAATTAAGATAAAAAAAAATAAACGGCCGCCTTCGTTTAGAAAATTAATCTAATGGAGTGTTGTTGTTCCTTAACTTTGCTTAATAAATCGATATTCGGGTGTCTTTTGATCAAAAGATGAAGAAAGGCGTTAAAGCTTTCAGGAACCGGCGCGCCGCCTGATTTTTCAGCTATCCTATTCTTGTCGATGCTCTATAGAGCAAACTGGTTTTATTGTACTTGTGAGAAACCACTTCCTTTAAATAATTTTTCTCCACCTGAAGTCGTCATTGATTACAGCTCATCTCGCCTGCCAGGCACTCCCTTTTTACAGGTATTGAAGCGATAGGTATGGGTATTTTGCAAGCCGTGGCTCAGGAAACCCCGGAGAAAGATTAACATTTGCTCCCTTATTTATTAACTGCACTACTTCTAAACAGATGCAAATTACTCAACCGTATTTCGTTGCAAGGATTACATCTAGCGACATTCGATGGTTTTTTTTAGTTTGATAATATTGTAAATGTTTCATATTCAGCTTGATGTGTATCTGCATCGCTTTGGTAATGCGAAAATAGATAAAGACAAATAAGCGGGTTATTACAAGTCCCCCAAATATTTTTTACGATTTTCATTTTTTAATATATATTAAAAGTTACCCCGCTTATTCGTCGTTGTTTTGCATTGTTAAATTTTTAATCAATGAAAAAACTTCATAAAACGGCGGGCGTTCATCATGTATTTTTTGCCGATGATTTAGGCATTGCATCCGTCTTCCAAACCTTAAAATCCAGGCTGTCGGGGCCGTGTCACCAGCACGTCTCTCTGTTTTATTGTTCGTTAAATGGCCAGCACAATTTTCAAAAGGAATTGAATTTGTTGCAACAGCATTTCCCTTGTCAATTATTCGTAATCTACCATTCAAAAGAATTTGTAGGTCATTGCATTCTTCAACAAGACGATATCGAAGCAGTTATTAATGCCAACACCATGCCGCAAATGAATTTTACCATTTCCGGTAACGAATCATTTGCCCATACAATAAAAGAGTTATTGACTTTTTTAGGCATAGAAAACTTACAAATACAAGAACAATATTTTTCAGAATAGTCAAAAAAATCACATAAAATGAAACGATCACTATTTTATCTATCCATTGTCGGCTTGACGATCTTAGCCAGTTGCAAGACCAAAAAAACAAATACACCCGATAACAATGCCTCTGCTATTGCTGTAAGAGCTGAAGAAGTTCAATCCACAGCAAAAACCGATGAAGTGTCAGTCAGTGGAAATGTTGAAGGCAATACTACAGTAAAACTCGGTTTTATGGTTGCCGGGAAGGTTAACTATATATCTAACAAAGAAGGCGAAAATATTTCGCAAGGGCAATTAATCTCCAGCCTTGAACCGACTAATTATTCTATCGCCAAAGGTCTTGCAGATGTGCAGGTGAACACCACCGCAGATGAATTTAGCCGATTAAAAATATTGTACGACCGGAAGAGCCTCAGTGAAGATGACTTTAAGAAGATAACCTTCTCGTTACAGCAAGCAAAGCTCCAACAGCAATTGCAAAAGAAGAATTTATCTGACACCAGGCTCTATTCGCCCATTAGCGGTGTACTGCTTAAAAAACAGACGGAAGTAGGTGAGGTTATAGGTGTTGGCATGCCACTGTTCGTGTTATCCGATATTAGAAAGGTAAAGGTATTAGCCTATGTTCCTGAGGGTGAATTGCATGACATTAAGATAGGTCAAACGGCAAATGTTAATATTTCTTCTCTTGATAAAGTATTTCCAGGTAAAGTTGTTGAAGTAGGTTCCGCTGCAGACGCAACATCCAGAGCGTTCACGATTAAGATCGAAGTGGCAAATCCAGGTTTGATAATCCGTCCGGGCATGATCGCTGACGCTAGAATTGCCACCAACAAGAAAAGACAAATGACCTTATTGCCCGCTGAATGTATTCAGCAGGATTTAGCTAATCAGAGTTTTGTCTTCGTGATTGATAAAACGCAACACAAGGCCTTTAAACGGATAGTGAGCCTTGGAAATGTGGTTGATAACAAAATTGAGGTTATATCAGGACTTTTTGAAGGAGAGGCAGTTGTGACGAGTGGCCAGAAAAGTTTGTCTGAAGGGTCGTTAATATCTATCATCAAATAATAAAGGAATGAATATTATAAAAGCATCGCTAAAATATAAGCACGTAACCTTATCAGTGTTATTGTTGCTTTTTGCGGTCGGCGTGGATTCGCTACTGAATATGCCACGGCGGGAAGACCCCAAAATTACGATCCGGCAGGGATTGGTCATTGCGTCTTACCCGGGAGCAAACTCTACCCAGGTAGAAGACCAGGTTACTAAAAAATTAGAGCAATATCTTTTCCAATATGAGGAGGTGGATAAGTCTAAAACTTATTCAACAACCAAAGACGGTGTAGTTGTAGTAAATGTGGAGCTCGCTGAGAGCGTAAAACAACCGGATGTTTTCTGGAGCAAACTTCGCCATCAATTGCTGATCTCAAAACAAATTGATTTGCCTGAAGGTGTGCGAGGACCTATCGTAAACTCCGACTTTGGAGATACGGAGGCTCTAATAATTGGATTGGAAAGCAAAAATACCAGTTATGCAGAATTAAAAAGATACGCTCAACGACTGGAGGATTATCTGCGGACCGTCCCTGCGGCCTCTAAAATAAAACGAATCGGTGAACAGCAAGAAGAAATTGTAGTGTCGTCAACTTCCGAAAAATTAGCGCAGTATGGAGTAAACCCGCAACAGGTGGTGCAACTATTGCAATCACAAAACAGCATTAACGCAACCGGTGAAGTAAAAACTGCGAGTAATAAGGTGCCGCTTTATACCAATGGCTATTATAATTCCAAGACAGAACTGGCAAATCAGGTAATAGGTACTTCGCAATCGGGTTCTGTAGTAAAACTTGGGGATGTAGCCAGTTTGACAAGAGATTACAAAGACCCAGAAAGTATCATCACAGTAAATGGCAACAAGGCCATAGTGCTTTCTATTCAAATGCATGAGGGTAACAATATTGTAAAATTTGGTAAAGAGATAGACAAGAAAATCGAAGAGGCAAGGAAAATAATCCCTTCCGACATTAAAATCACGACCATTGTCAACCAACCTCATGTAGTAGATCACAACATTTCACATTTCATAAGGGAGTTTTTCCTTGCCATTGTTTCAGTCATCATTGTAGTGGTTTTGCTGCTGCCCTTGCGCATTGCCGCGGTTGCAGCCATGGCCATCCCGATGACGGTGGCGGTGACCTTTGCGGTGATGCACGCATTGGGTATCGAATTGCACCAAGTGTCGCTAGCTGCTTTGATTTTAGTATTGGGAATGGTAGTGGATGATGCCATTGTTATTGCAGACAATTACGTCGAGCTCCTGGATGAGGGCGTCGAAAGGTGGACAGCCGCCTGGCGCAGTGCTAACGATCTGGTAGTACCTGTGTTGGCGGCTACTGTTACCATCATTGCATCATTTATGCCAATGGTTTTGCTAAGAGGCACTACGGGCGAATTTATTTTCGCGCTGCCAATAACCGTTGCTGTTGCTTTGGCTTCCTCATTTTTTGTTGCGATGGTTTTAACGCCTTTGCTTTGTTTCACCTTTATAAAAAAGGGCTTGCATCAAAAAGAAGAGCCTGCTGGAGAAGAAGCTAATGAATCGCCTAAAAAGAAGCAAAAGAAATCATTGCTTGACTTAATGCAGAATGGGTACAATGCGCTCCTGGATTGGTGCGTTAAGCATCCCAGAACGACTATTATCAGCAGTTTGGTGCCGATTGTCCTGGCGGGTTTATTATTTTCAAGTGTTGTAAGGCAACAATTTTTCCCTGCAGCAGAAAGAAGCCAGTTTGTAGTCGAGTTATGGATGCCAACTGGAACAAAACTGGAAAAAACGAACGAGGCGATCTTACGGGCAGAAGCGCTGATAAAGAACGATAAGCGCGTCGTTTCTTACGCAACTTTTACAGGCACAGCCTCACCAAGGTTCTATTATAATTTTTCGCCGGAGTTCCCTACGAACAATTATGCTCAAATACTCGTCAACACGACTACCGAAGAAACCACCAACGAAATCTCAGAGGAGCTAAGCGAAAAAGTAGGTAAACTCATACCAGAGGGCACGACTTATATAAAACTAATGCAGCAAGGTTCATCGATGAAAGCGCCTGTCGAAGTCAGAATTATTGGTGAAGACATTGATCATCTGAAAGCCATTGCAGCGCAGGTAAGCGATATAGTTAAAAAAGCAAAAGGTAGCCGCTTTGTGAGAAGCGATTTCCATTCAGATTATTACGGCATCGGGATAAAATTAAAAGAAGAAGCCAGCCGCTTAGGGTATACTACCACCAGTATTTCTCAATCAGTGTATACCGGCTTCAGTGGTGCTGCAATTTCAACAATTTACGAGGGTAACGATCCCATCAACATTGCTTTCCGGCTGGATAAAAACAGCAGGCAAACTACAGGTGATCTGCAGAATATTTATTTGAAATCACCTGTAACCGGTGCTGATGTTCCATTGAGGCAGATTGCGGATTTAACACCCAAATGGCAAACGGGCCGTATCATGCACCGCAACGGTGTAAGAACCCTTACCGTTCAGAGTGAAACAACGCAGGATGTCCTTCCATCAGAATTGTTGGCAGCTATACAGCCTGCAATCAGTAAACTTCAGCTACCAGCCGGCTATCGTATTGAATATGGTGGCGAAGATTTCAACAAAAATGAGGCAATGGGCCAGCTAATTACTGCGCTAATGGTGAGCCTGGTGCTGATATTTTTCATCCTGTTGTTTCAATTCAGACACATAAAGGAAGCAATAATAGTAATGCTGAGCATACCTCTAAGCTTGTTTGGCGCAATATTGGGCTTATATATTACAGGAAACTATTTCAGCTTCACTGCTTTTGTCGGTCTGATTGCCCTATCAGGGATTGTAGTACGCAATGCCATCATATTGGTGGATCATACCAATGAACTTATCAAACATGGCCTTGATATCAAAACAGCAGCCATAGAATCCGGCAAAAGGCGTTTAAGGCCCATCTTCCTAACGGCCATGGCGGCTGCAATAGGTGTGTTGCCGATGATCATTTCTGGATCGCCGATGTGGGCGCCGCTTGCAAGCGTGCTGGCATTTGGCGTGGTATGGAGCATGGTTATGGCATTAATTTCTGTTCCTGTAATGTACATAGGATGGATAAAGACCAAAGCAGATGTAATTGAAAACAATAAAAGCAATTAATCAAATGAAACGTACAATAAAAATTCTTCTACTGCTCACTGTGTGTTTTACCTGTTATTCAAGTTTATTACAGGCACAAGATGTTCAGCGGTACTCCCTGGAGCAATTAACAGATTCTGCATTAAGGCATAATCATACCCTTGCGATCGAAGAATGGCGGGTGAAAGAGAAGCAGGCAAAGATTAAAGAGGACGAAATCAAAAGGGGGCCTTCCGCGACTTTGACCGGTAATTACCTCCACAGTTTTAATTTAGGGGAGATAACTATTCCGGCAAATACGCTGGGTCCATCGAATCCTGGCACCGACAGAAGCTTCACAGTCGGCAACCGCAATAACTCCAGCATTGGAATGGTTGTTTATCAGCCTATTACACAGCAGCCTAAAATAAAAACAGGTCTGGAAGTGGATAAAACGGATGTTAAACTAACAGAAAAGGAGAGGTTCAAAGCCTCCCTGCAAATCAAACAGGCAACAGAACAACTCTATTATTTAACGTTGATCACACAAAAGCGCCTGGAAGAGGCCGAAGCGAAATTGGAACTAGATAAGTCGAAACTAGGTGATGTGGAAAACGCTTTGCTAGCCGGCAAAACGATAACAACAGACAAAGTTGGTTTGCAGGCTAATATAGCTGACCAGGAGCAAAATATTCTTAAATTAAATATACAGGTGCAGGATTATATAGGTGATCTGATAACGGTCACCGGGATTAATGCAACCTCGCTGGCGTTGCAGGATATCGAGCCAACAATTCAATCTTTAAATTCTTTGGATGACTACCAAAATGCTGCTAAAAGTTCAAATGCCGATCTGCAAATAGCCGAGCTGAATAAATCAAAAGCAATATTAGGCATAAAAGCTTCGCGGCAAAGTAACCTTCCCGAGTTTGGCTTTGTTGGAGGATATGCGCACCAGTATGGGAACGCAATACAGCCGGCAAATAATCCATTTGTTGGGGTGAATCTAAAATGGAATTTGCAGGATATATTTTCAAACAAGCAAATAACCAGGCAAAGACAATTTCAATTAAAGCAGGCTGAAGAAAATATCGTTAACACACAGCAGCAGGTAAGTAATGATATTGAAAAAGCGTATCGGAAAATTAACGAGACAAAGGCATTGATCGCCGTTTCGCAAAAGGCTTTTACTTACCGTAAGGAGGAGCTGAAAATTCAGGAAGACAAACAAGCGGCCGGTCTTAATATGAAGACAGACTTACTACTCACGAAATCTCTTTTAGCAAAATCTGAGGCGGATGTGTACTCATCTCAATTGTCCTACCTGATGGCTATTTCGGATTTGAAAGTTTTAACCGGACAATAGCATAAGATAACTATCAATCTTTCATTTTTCGTTCGAATGAAATCTAACGAAATGGGACTGTTATTTTCTTATCTGAAATATATAAATGATTTATAATCAAATAGTTAAGTATAAATCAGTGTCGAGATCTGGAAAAAATAGTGAACGGGAAATTACATAGGTATCTACTAAATCAAATTAAAATGGAAACAATTTTTGTATCGACCCACCTGACAATGCTCATCTGTATCGCCGGCATTTTGTATATGTCAATTTCTTCAAAAAGCAATGACCGTAGGGAAGAAAAAAAATCAGATTATCATCAGGTAGTAATCTCCAAAAGCTTACACGGTATTGCCGCTGCTTTTTGCAGGACTGCTTTTACATCCTTAACAGTATTTGTGAAATAATAGCTATCAATTTTTAAAAATAACAATTCAAAACAATGAAAAATTCAATTAAAAAAATCATTGATCTGAAGAAAGAAAATAAATCAGATCATCAGGCTTCAATCTCAGAAAATCTGCAGGCCACCGCTGCCGCCCTTTGCCGGATAGCAGCCGTTTATCTGCCAATATTTATCAAATAGCATTTATTAATTTCTAACATATACAATTCAAAAACAATGAAAATTTCTATTAAAATCAGTGTTATTACACTTGCAGCAATTTCAATTTTAAGCATTCAATCAAAGGCACAAACAAAAAGCGCTAGCCCAGGAGCTAGCACAACTCAAAGCTACACTTCGGGTATCAGATTAAGTGTTGGCGCAGATGCAGGAGTTCCGGTAGGTTCTTTAAAAGATAATTACGACTGGAGTGCAGGCGGATCTGTACAAGCGGATTTTCCGGTAATTAAAAATCAACTATATGCTATAGTTACCGGCGGATACAACAATTTCTTTGCTAAAACCAGCAGCAATTTGGATGACATTCACATGATCCCTGTTAAAGCTGGTTTGAAATTCTTTCCAGTAAAGAATGTGTACGTACAAGGCGAAGCCGGTGCATCATTTATTACCAACAAAAATGATCTTGGGTTCAGCAAATCCGCTGTTTTCGCCTATGCGCCGCAGGCAGGTGTTCTGTTTAATGTCGGTGGAAAGAATTATATCGACGCCGGTTTCAGATTTGAGGGAAACACCAAATTCTCTGATGGCGGTAAAACAAATAACTTTTTAGGACTGAGAGTAGCATATGCTTTTAATCTATAAATATTGACGGCATAGCCTCGATAAATAATACATAAGGCAGGTCTCTACCTATACCTGCCTTATATCATCTTAATGAATTAAACAAATAGGTTATGAACGATCAGGGACCCATCTATTTAAAAGTAGTGTACATTAAAAGAACTTCTAATAAATCGGTATTTACCAGGAATGTTCTCTTTGCCATCGCATTGTGCCTGATTTATTTAATGGGCAAATATTATCGGTCAGCTCATCACTCTTTTATTGAACCTGCATCAAAAGTAACGTATATAAAAACTAACAGAACGGATCAACGGCTAAAGGATAACTAATATGAGACAACTAACTATAAAACAGAGCATTACCCAGAGAGAGTATGAGTCTCTGAATAAATATTTCAACGAGATTGATAAAATAGGCTTGATACCCGGTGAGGAAGAAGTAATGCTTGCGAGAAAGATAAAACTAGGTGATCATCGGGCACTGGAACGTCTTACTAAAGCCAACCTTCGGTTCGTAGTTTCTGTAGCAAAACAATACCAAAACCAGGGGATGACTTTGGGCGATTTGATCAATGAGGGCAATATGGGGTTGATGATCGCAGCCAAACGCTATGATGAGACAAAAGGTTTCAAGTTTATTTCCTATGCTGTGTGGTGGATACGCCAGTCAATTATTGGCGCGTTGGCCGAACACGCCAGAACGGTGCGTCTGCCTTACAACCAGTTGGGAATGATAAACAAACTTTATAAAGCATTTTCAAAATTAGAGCAGGAATTGGAACGTAGGCCGTCAATAGCGGAATTGGCAGAATATCTTGAAATATCAGTCGAAAAGGTTTCAGAGTTAATCGACAAATCTGGCAAAAGCATATCAATAGATGAGCCTTTAAGTGGGGAAGAAGAGTACTCATTACTTGATATTTTAAAACATGACGGCCCAAGCCCTGCAAGTAAAATAATGAGCGAATCAATAAAAGAAGAAATTCGGTGTTCCCTCAGCCGGTTAAAGAAGCGGGACCACGATATTCTTTGTCTGTTTTACGGCCTTGGCGGATTACCAAAACTATCATTAGAGGAGATTGGTGAAAGGTTTGATATTACGAAGGAGCATGTCGGCAGATTGAAAGAAAGGGCATTAGACCAGCTCCGAAATGGGTCTTATGCTCCTGTACTAAAATCGTGTTTAAGCTTTTTAGATTAAATAGGGCGAAGCTCATGAAATACATCCTCTCGGAAACTTATTGGAAATTAGCCGCAACCCTATTCTTCGTTTTGGTGACAATGGGCGTAATGGCTCAGACGTTGGTGACGAAAGTAAGCGGAGTGATTACAGACTCACGTACACATCAAACAATGCCAGGTGTCTCAGTTTCTTTCGACAATACGACTGTCGGCAGTAGTGCCGACAATCAAGGCAATTACCACGTCGCAGGTGATGGGAACTTTACCAGGATCAAGGTATCCTTTATGGGATATAAGACTGTGTATAAAGACATTACTCCTGGGACCACGCAAACGGTCGACATAGCCATGAGCGAAGACCGGCAAACCCTGCATGAGGTGGTTATCAAAAGTGGCAAAAAAACCAGGTATACAAACAAAAACAACCCAGCTGTAGAACTGATAAGAAAAGTGATCGCCCATAAGGATCAGAACCGGCTGGAAAGTTTCGAGTATGCTGAGTACCAGCAGTATGAGCGAATAATTTTTTCGCTTAGTGATCTATCAGAGAAATTCAAATCAAAGAAAATATTTAAGAATTATCAGTTCCTTTTCACCGAGGGAGACTCAACGGAAATGGGCGGCAAAAACCAATTGCCGATCTATATGGAAGAAAAACTTTCCAACAATTACTTCCGAAAATCGCCATACAGCAAAAAGCAGATGGTACAGGCCGCCAAGCAGGTTAAATATGATGAAAAATTTATAGACAATGACGGGCTTAAGGCTTACTTCAATAGGATGTATATGGATATTGACATCTACGACAACAATATCCCTCTGCTGGCAAATCAGGTATTGAGTCCTATTGCCAATGCTGCGCCTGCACTCTATAAGTTTTTCATTACAGACACCATCAAGGATGTGAGCCCGGCTTTGATCGAGCTTAGTTTTACTCCCCGCAACACAACGGATATGTTGTTTGAAGGCAAGATATACGTAACCATGGATGGAAATTATGCGGTACAAAAAGCAGTATTGTCGGTAAATAAGAATATCAATCTGAATTTTGTGCGGCAAATGCAGATCATCCAGTCTTATGACAAGACGATGAATGGCCGATACCACATCAGCCGGAGCGACCTTAAGATGGATTTTGGATTGAATAAGGATAAAGGCGGCATTTATGGTGAACGGGTGGTGATCTATAACAACTTCATCATAAATAAAGCACGTCCACAGGCAGATTATCAGGGGCCGGCGCAGGTAATGGCCTTCAATGCTACAGAAAAGGGGGATGAATTCTGGAAGGCTACACGCCCGGATACCTTAAAACCCGGACAGGCTAACATCTACAAAAATATTGACAGCCTGCAGACTCTGGCTTCCTTTAAGCGCACTATGAAACTGATAACGGTGCTGCTTGCTGGTTATGACAATTTAGGCCCCTTTGAAGTGGGCCCTACAAATACGTTTTACAATTTTAATCCTGTAGAAGGTTTCAGGATGAGGTTAGGAGGGAGGACCACTCCTGAACTAAGCAAACGTTTTTATTTTGAAACCTACGGGGCATATGGGGTTAAGGATGACAAGTTCAAATATTTTTTGAGCGGAACTTATTCGCTAAATAACAAGTCGATTTATTCTTTTCCGCAGGAATACCTGCGTGCCAGTGTACAGCATGACACTAAGATACCCGGACAGGAACTCCAATTTGTGCAGGAAGATAACTTTCTGTTGTCGTTTAAACGGGGTCTTAACGAAATTTATACTTATAACGATATTTTTAGGCTGGATTACGTTCACGAATATTCGAACCATTTTTCGTACAAGATTGGATTGAAAGCGCTAAACCAAAGCCCGGCGGGCGCCCTGTATTTTCAAAATACCGTAAATGATAAGCCAAACATTGTTAACAATTTGCAAACTACTGAACTTTCTATGGAACTGCGTTATGCGCCCCAGGAAAAGTTTTACCAGGGCAAGTTATACCGCACGCCCATTCCTGACAAGTATCCTATATTTACTTTACGCTATCAGGAAGGCATTAAAGGTCTGCTAAAGGGTAATTACAACTATCAGAATGTTACCGCCAATATAACCAAACGTTTTTATTTGTCGCAACTCGGTTTTACTGATATATCGGCTGAAGGTGGATATATCTTTAATAAGCTACCATATCCGTTGCTTGATATCCCACATGCCAACCAATCCTACTCGCTTCAGCTGGAGTCGTACAATATGATGAACTTTCTTGAATTTGTTACCGACCATTACGCAAGCCTGAATGTAGACCATCATTTCAATGGCGTGATCTTTAATAAAGTCCCCTTATTGCAAAAACTAAAACTCAGGGAAGTAATTTCATTTAAGTCATTATGGGGAGGTATAAGACCTGAGAACAATCCGGCAAATGACCCTTCATTACTACAGTATCCGGTAGGCAGCGACGGAAAGACCATAACGTCTGCGCTAAATAACGGGCCTTATATGGAAGCTAGCGCCGGTGTAGAAAATATTTTCAAAATACTTCGTGTGGACGTGATCAAAAGGTTGTCATACCTCGATCATCCCGAAGCACCGCAATGGGGTGTTAGAGCGAGGGTGATTGTACAATTTTGATAAGGAGTTATTCATTAATTAAAAATTGATTCAATATGTGGAAGCTATTATGTGTGTCCCTGCTTACATTGTTTACGCAGGTTGAAGGTTTTGGGCAGACGGCCTGGAAGTTTATTACTGAAAAGGAAGGGGTAAAGGTTTACACTTCCGAGGTTCCTGGCTCTAAAGTGAAAGCCGTCAAAGTTGAAGCGACGATCGATGCGACAGAATCTCAATTGGTGGCCGTTTTAATGGACATTAACGCCAGCACCGAGTGGGAGTACCACGTTAAATCTGCTGCGTTAATTAAACAAGTCTCTCCAACAGAACTTTATTACTATTGCGAAGTCAATCTTCCCTGGCCCGTAGCAAACCGGGATTTTGTGGCGCATATAGCGGTAACCCAAGACCCAGATACAAAAGTGGTCTACATGGACGGACCTACTGTGCCCGGTATTGTACCTGAAAAAAAAGGGATAGTCCGCATCAAAAACTCTACTGGTAAGTGGGTCATCACACCCGAGGGATCTGGCCAGGTAAAAGTTGAATATTCTTTACACGTTGATCCGGGAGGTAATATTCCTTCCTGGCTCGTGAATATGTTCGCTGCCGAAGGACCTGTGCAGGAGTTTAAAAAACTAAGGATACAGGTTCAAAAGCCAGCATACAAAAATAGCAATTTCACATTTATTGATAATAAATCCTATGTAGCAAATTAAATGGGCCCGAAGCAGATCGAAATTGAGAATAAACCCCTGATTAAATGGAAACTTCAAAACAAATAGCGCGGAAAGCCTATGAATTGTACAAGACTTACGGTGTACACAGTGTAACCATGGATGATATTGCCAATAGCTTAGCGATGAGCAAGAAAACTATTTACGTTCATTTTGGAAGTAAGGATGCCCTGGTTGAGACGGTAATATCCCAACAAGTTGAAGAAAACAGGTCTTTGCTGGTTTGGCAAAAAGATACTCTGAAAACCGTGATAAGTTCACTTATAGCTAATTTAAAAAACGTCCTTAATTTTTTCAGGAAATTAAATCCGGGTATATTATTTGGCCTCGAAAAATACCATCCTGATGCATTCAGTATTCTTACAGAATACATTAATGGGTTCGTCTATAAAGTCATAGAAAACGATATTCAACTGGGCATTAAACAAGGGCTTTTCAGGGAAAATGTTGATTTGTACATCATCATTCATTTCCTGTTAAAAAACCTGCAATCCATTTTTGTCCCCGATACACGTTTGCAGGTGGTTCGCTCTGAGCGACAGCAGGAACTGCAATTGTTAAACCACTTTTTATACGGCATAATGACACCAAAAGCACACAAGCGTGCAGATGGTCATTCTTTTAATTTAATAGAATTTAAACCGGGTCAGCCCTGTCCTGAACAACTTTAATTTAAAATACGACATATGAAGATCATCATTATTGGGGGAGGTTTTGCCGGGCTTGAACTGGCGCGCAAACTAAATAATCACCCATCGCTCGAAATATTATTAATCGATAAATCAACCTTTCACCAGTTCCAGCCATTGCTTTACCAGGTTGCAACCGGGGGATTGGAGCCCACAAATGTGTCTTTCCCATTCCGCAAGATTTTTCAGGAAAGTAAAAATGTGCGTATCCGCATAGCGGAAGTACTGGAAATTAAGGCGAATGACAACTTGCTTGTAACAGATATCGGGGAATTTGAATATGATAAACTGGTTATTGCGACCGGCACTACCACTAACTTTTTTGATAACGACAAAATTAAGGCCTTATCATTTCCTATGAAAACCACGTTGGAGGCAGTACAACTCCTTAACCGTGTGATTAACAACTTTGAGGATGCATTAGACCTGAAAGACGATAAATCGAGGTCGGCCAGGATGAGTATCGCAATCGTCGGAGCCGGACCTACCGGTGTCGAACTAGCAGGCGCGCTGGCTGAAATGAAAAGCAATATTCTACCTAAAGACTACCCAGATCTCGATCTTAAATTAATGAATATTTATCTGGTGAATCATGGGCGGCGACCGTTGGGAGCAATGAGTGCGCAATCGGGTATAGATTCGGAGCGATATCTTAATGACATGGGGATCACACTGATATCCGGTAAGAGCGTAAGCGATTTCGATACAAAGCAGATAACATTGGACAATGGTGAAGTGTTAGCAGCGAATACACTGATATGGGCTGCCGGAGTGACAGGAGCTTTACCCAAAGGCTTATCTCCGGAATTAATCGTACGGGGGAACCGCCTGATAGTGGACAGATTCAATAAGGTTGAGGGGATGCAGGATATTTATGCGATAGGTGATATAGCCACAATGAAAACGCCAAAATACCCAAACGGCCATCCACAGCTTGCCAGTGTAGCAAAAGGCCAGGGCAAACATTTAGCTGAAAATTTCAAAAGGGAAATCCGCAATAAACCATTAAGAGAATTTGAGTTTGTTAATAAAGGAGTAATGGCCACAGTCGGAAAGCGAAACGCTGTAGTTGATCTGCCAACACCGCAGTTACATATCAATGGACGGCTAGCATGGTTCATCTGGATGTTTCTCCACCTGTTTCTAATATTGGGGATAAAAAATAAGATCCAGGTATTCATTAATTGGGTTTACAAGTATTTCACCGCAGACCAAAGTCTCCGGCTTGCTCAAAGAGTCAATGGCCATTTCAAAAGCATCGATCTAAATTGAATAAATAAACCTAAAAGCGTATCAGCAGGACACTCCAAATTTTTCTAAACATATAATAAAAAATGAATTACAACATTGCTTCATCACCCAAATTTCTTTCGATTGATATTGGCGGTTCTCACATCAAAGCCACTGTCTTAAATGATAGCGGAATGCTTCAAATGGATTATAAAATAGTGCCGACACCTTCGCCTGCAAATCCTGAAAACATTATCAGCGCTATAAAAACACTGGCTAAATCATTTCAAGAGTATGATATGATTTCAGTCGGCTTCCCCGGTTACGTAAAAAAAGGGGTAATCCAGACAGCTCCAAATTTAGGAACTGACTTTTGGAAGGATTATGATCTCACAAAAAAAATGGAGTCCGAATTAGATAAACCCACCCGAATTGTAAATGATGCCGACATGCAGGGGCTGGGTATTGTAAGCGGTAAAGGTCTGGAGATGGTAGTAACGCTGGGTACAGGTTTTGGAACTGCTTTGTTACTCGATGGGGTACTGCTGCCTCACCTTGAGCTTTCACGTCACCCCATTTCTAATGGTATAGATTATGATGAATACATCGGGGCTAAAGCATTGGAAAAAGAGGGGCTGCCAAAATGGAATAAACGGATAAAAAAGATATTGCAGATTTTAAAGGTTGTAATCAATTATGATTATTTATACATCGGAGGCGGTAACTCCGATAAACTGCATTTCAAGCTGGATAAAAACATCAAAATTGTATTTAACGAGGACGGAATCAAAGGCGGCCCAAGGCTTTGGAGAAAGGATGACGCACGCGGTCTGATTGCATCGGGCTCATAGTCCTGGACAGTATAAAATTGAACCTGTCAAGTTTTGTAACCCTCAAATAAACTGATCAGGCATAATAAGGAAGAGTTTCTTTTGAAGATTTATAACAAGAAAATGAATAGCCACCAAGATAAAATTACGGGGGCATCGATAGATGCACATGGCGACTTTGCCGTCCCCTCGCAGGCAAACGGAATAGGTACAAGTGAAAAAGAACGCCTGAAAGATCCTGAATGGAAAAAATGGGGGCCTTATCTCTCCGAACGCCAGTGGGGTACAGTAAGAGAAGATTACAGTGCTGACGGGGAGGCCTGGACCTACACGACCCACGACCTTGCGCGAAGCATAGCATGGCGTTGGGGTGAAGAAGGCATAGGAGGTTTTTCCGATGACAAACAACTCTTATGTTTTTCTTTATGCCTATGGAATAAATCTGATCCTATCTTAAAGGAAAGATTGTTTGGGCTCACGGGCTATGAGGGTAACCACGGCGAAGATGTAAAAGAACTTTACTATTACCTGGACTCATCACCAACGCATTCCTATATGAAGATGCTTTATAAATATCCGCAGGCTGCTTATCCTTATGAGTGGCTCGTGTCTGAAAACAGGCGCAGGACTAAAGCTGAGCCTGAATTTGAATTGTTGGATACAGGAATTTTTGATGAAGACAAATATTTCGACGTGTTTATTGAATATGCCAAAGCTGGTAAGGATGATATACTCATAAAAATCACGGTTCATAACCGGGGTAACGAAGATGCGGCAATCAATATTCTTCCCACCTTCTGGTTTCGCAATACGTGGAGCTGGGGAATTGATGACTACAAACCCAAAATGACTTGTTGCAACGATGGGAGCATCAGTATTCAGCATCAGCAAATGGGTAAATTCCTACTTCATTCGGAAAGCGAAAAGTGCCACCGCCTTTTTTGCGAAAACGAGACCAATGTAAAAAGATTACATGGTGTAGATAAGTCTGGTTATTTTAAGGACGGAATAAATGAATATATTATTAGAAATAATGAAAATGCCGTGAATTCTGAAGGGGGTTCAAAAGTTGCATTGAATTATGATAGGATTATGCCGGCAAGGTCATCAGTTACTATTCGCCTCAGGCTGGAGTCGACGAATAATTCGGCGCCATTTGAGGATTTTGAGAAGATCTTCTCTATGAGATCAAATGAGACGGATGAGTACTATAAGGAACTGCAACAGGAAGTGGACGATGCCGATGGAAGACTGGTGCAACGCCAGGCATTTGCAGGGATGTTGTGGAGTAAGCAATTTTATTATTACAATGTATATGAATGGCTGAACGGCTCCTCTGTTCATTCATCACCGCCAAAAAAACGCCATAAAGGCAGAAACCATCAATGGAAGCATCTGAAAAACAACCATATTATTTCAATGCCCGATAAGTGGGAATTTCCCTGGTATGCAAGTTGGGACCTGGCTTTTCAATGTGTTAGCTTAGCAATAATTGACTCAAGCTTCGCTAAAAATCAATTGCAATTGCTCACGCACGATTGGTACATGCATCCAACCGGCAAACTTCCCGCTTATGAATGGTCATTTGACGATACCAATCCCCCGGTGCATGCATGGGCTGCTTACCGCGTTTATGAAATCGACAAACAAAATAACGAGGGCAAAGGAGATATCATATTCTTAAAGAAGATATTTCACAAACTTCTCCTCAATTTCACCTGGTGGGTCAACAGGAAAGACACAAGGGGCAAAAACATTTTCGAGGGAGGCTTTCTCGGGATGGATAACATAGGTCTCTTCGACCGTAACAATCCGATCCTGCCTGCTGATAGTCGCCTCGAACAGGCCGACGGCACGAGTTGGATGGCTATGTATTCACTGAACCTTATGCGTATCGCCCTTGAATTGTCTCTCACGCAACCGGAATACCAGGACATGGCTAATAAATTTTTCGAGCACTTTCTGAACATCGCAGCAGCAATGGCGAGCCTTGGATCAGACAAGGACGGTCTTTGGGATGACGATGATGAATTTTACTATGACACTGTCCGAATGCCTAGAGATACCAGTTTTAAACTAAAGATTCGATCAATGGTAGGCCTCGTTCCGCTGTTTGCTGTAGAGGTTATTGATCACAGCATACTTCGTGCTCTGCCAGAATTTGCAGCAAGACTCAACTGGCTGCTTGACAATAGGCCCGACCTTGCCACGTTGGTCTCAAGGTGGTATGAAGAAGGAAAGGAGGGTAAACATCTGCTATCGTTGCTTCGGGGGCATCGCATCAAAAGAATTCTTTATCGAATGCTTGACGAAACAGAGTTCCTCAGCGACTATGGTATACGTGCGCTTTCCAAATATTATGAAAAGAACCCTTATGAATTGAAATTGGATGATCAGGTCCTTTCGGTAAAATACGCACCCGGTGAATCTACCACAGCGCTATTTGGCGGTAATTCCAACTGGCGCGGTCCAGTTTGGATGCCCATGAATTTTCTTATCATTGAGGCCCTCCAGCGTTTCCATCATTATTATGGCGATGACTTCAAGGTAGACTATCCCAGCAAGTCCGGTAAGTATTTGACTTTAAATGAAATCAGTTCCGAACTATCCAAAAGATTAGCAGGTTTATTTTTACGTGATGTTAATGGCTGCCGAGCTGTATTCGGGCCCAACGAGAAACTACAGAAAGATCCATACTTTAAAGATAACCTGATTTTTAGTGAATATTTTCATGGTGATAGCGGAAAGGGGCTTGGAGCATCACATCAAACTGGCTGGACAGGGCTAATTGCGAATATACTGTTATCTGTATAATTGTATTTTAAGTTATTTGGAATCAATTAGTTGTCAATTATTGATAATTAATGCGATAGGAGTATGGTTCATTTCCCCCAATCACCGCTGATAAATTTAACACCTCGCAATGCGAGGCATTTTTACTTTAAAATATTGCCAGGTCGTCTCGTTTTGAGAGGGCCTGGATTGTTTTTCATGCATTTTCAAATTTTTTGGTCAGCCAAGAAATTTAAATGTCTTATTTAAAAGTATATTACTGAGGACAAGAAAAATTGGTGTGATCATGTAACTAAATGAGCATCAGAATATAAACTGATGAGTGTTTTATTAATATAAAATTTAGGTGTTCTTTTTTTAAAAAATATTTGCGGAGAAAATATAAAATCTTACTTTTGCAGCCCCGACGGGGTGTAGCGTAGCCCGGTATCGCGCCACATTTGGGATGTGGAGGCCGCAGGTTCGAATCCTGCCACCCCGACGAAAAAAACAAGAGCTCTGATGAAAGTCAGGGCTTTTTGTTTTTCAGTCTATCTAACGTAATCAATAAATTTTTGAAAAGCTTTCTTAATATTGCATAGGTAACGGCGCAATCTAGCGCTGATCCTTTGGTACATCATCTAAAGTCATATTATCATCGCGATAAATGAAAAGCGGACAATTTGGGATTGTCTGCTTTTGTTGCGCTATGGATTAACGTTTATAGTTTAAATGACTGTGTTATATTTGCGCCGATATGACAGCTTCATTCCACGAAATTAACGCTAAGCTCGAAAAACTAACAGACATTAGCGAGGGCTACAGGGCTTACTTATATGATTGCGATGGTACCCTTGCGGATAACATGGGCGCTCATAAAGAAACCTACATACAGGTTGCTGCGGATAAAGGTCATAAGATAGAAGGGGACATTATAGATGAGCTTGCCGGCTGGCCGGTGATCAAAGTGATTGAAGAGATCAATAAACGATATAATACTTCATTTGATCCGCAGGAGTTTGTGGATTTGAAGTACAAACTATTTCTGGATCATTATATCGAGAACACACTTCCGATTGTGCACGTAGTGGAGCATTTAAAAAACCATGCACAAAAGGTGAAGATAGGTGTCGTGTCGGGTAGTAAACGCCAGGCAGTTGAAAAAACCTTAAAAGTGCTCGGTATCTACGACTTGGTTGAAATAATGGTCTGCGCCGGAGAAACCGAGCATGGAAAACCATATCCCGATCCATTTCTTAAAGCCGCCAAATTATTAAATGTCGATCCTTCAGATTGCCTGGTATTTGAAGATGGCGAAGCCGGAACAGTAGCCGCTGAAGCCGCTGGTATGAAATGGGTGAGGGTGGATAAATTATAATTTACGCCAATATACTTTTGAAAGCCGCCAGGTACTTATCGATATAAAACTGCTTCTTCGCAGATTTATACTGCATAATAAACCTCGGGTGCTCCAGTGCGATGATCTTCCCAAAGAACTTATACTCGTCATTCAACTTTCGGAGAAACTTTTCGTTCTTACCTGTTCCAAAGCAAAAGCAAGTATCGGTTTTGATACCCAAGCCGATCTGTTTGTGAATATTTTCGATCATGAATGGCAGAACAGCCTGAGTCAATTCTTTGCTGTCATAATAATTGTAATTGGTTTCTTTGCCCTTTGAGTCTATCGACGTAAACCCAAGCGGACAAGGTGAACTGATGTATATATCTTTATAAAAAGTCTCAGGCCCGCCATAAGCATTAATCATTTCATAAATAAATACCGATGATGGTTCATGAGACATTTTACCGGTATACGGTATATGGCATTCGCTTATCAGGCGCTTCGGATCTGTAAAAGGGATGCCTGTTAAACCTGCGCCAAATCTGCCTGGATTAATACCCAGAATGATATGCCTTTTATTGTTGTCATTATAGTACTTGTGATAGAAAGCTTGAACAATCCCCATTACGTTTTCGTGTTCCCTGAATGGGTTCATAATACGGATGCCTTTTGGAAGCGGATTACCTGTATAGATTAATTCCCGGTTGAATTGAATAATACGATCAGCAAAATTCATGCGATCAATTTACCAATTGCTTTTTAAATTGATTTGGGCTCAAGCCGGTTTCTTTTTTAAATAGTCTCGAAAAATAAGGTAGGTTTTCAAAACCAAGCATATAAGCTATTTCGGAAACATTCTGGTTTTCACCTTTCAAAAGGTTTTTTGCCTCGTTAACCAGGAAAATGTGTATCAGTTCTATAGCTGTTTTTCCGGTCTCTTGTTTTAATAGGTCGCTCAGATAACGTGGCGACAAATTCAATTGAGAAGCCATGGCATTTACCGTAGGTAGCCCCTTCGTTTGCAGTAAGCCTTGTCCGAAGTAAACAGATAATGCATTATTGAATTTGGAAATGGTCTTGCCCGATAACTCTGCACGGTTGATAAACTGCCGTTTATAAAAACGTTGAGAATATTTCAATATCGAATCGATGTGGGTAAGCATAATATCACGGCTGTATTCGTCCGTGTTGTTTTTATACTCCGTTTCAATTTTGTTATAAAGGTCCCATATGATATCTTCTTCGCGGGGTGAAAGGTGTAATGCCTCGTTGGTTTCATAATCGAAGAAGCTATATTTTTGTATTTCATCGTGCAATACGGAGCCATTCAGAAAATCTTCATGAATGGAAATTAAAAAGCCGTCTTCTTCAAATTCAAGGTCTTTGAACTCAACCACCTGGCGCGGCTTAAAAAACAGCATCGACCCATTTTCATGATCATATTTTGTCCGGCCATACAAAATGACACCAGACTTTATCTTTTTAAAACAGATCATATAAAAATCATTGGTGAGTTCTGTGCCACCAAACGGGCATGATACATTGCATCTTTGCAACCCGATTAGCGGATGCTGTGGTGGGGCAAAGCCATTTGCCCGATGCATATCACTTAATGTTTTGAAATGCTTCATGATGATTTAATCAAAACAAATCTACGCTGAATGCCAGCGCAGATCTGTCAAACCAAAAACATTATTTATTATTAGTGTCCATGTGCAGCGGTAGCTACTTCGCTCCATTGTTCCCATTCAGCGTAACGTCCATCATATACCTGCTTTACCCATGGATACGCCATTTTGCCGAGGAATAAACGAAGAGGAGGGTTTTCACTGTCCACCAGTTTTAATACAGCGTCGATGGTAGCATCAGGTTTGCCGAAAGCATCGTCAGTTATACCAGCCTGGAAATCGGCTTTTAATTGATCGTATTCGGGCATGCTTTCTGTATGGAATGCTGATGCACCGGCCCAATCCGTACTGAACCCGTTTGGCTCGATCAGGCTTACTTTGATGCCAAAACCCTTTACCTCAGCAGCTAAGGTTTCACTCAGGCCTTCTACTGCAAATTTTGATGCATTATAGAGACCAAGTACCGGCAAGGTAACCAGGCCCAGAACGCTAGATAACTGGATGATATGTCCGTGACCTTGCTCGCGCATTACAGGTACTACAGCCTGTGACAACCATAGCAAACCAAAAAAGTTGGTTTCCATTTGGTCGCGGGCTTCTTTTTCGCTTGTTTCTTCAATACTACCGAACAAACCATAACCTGCATTATTGATCAATACATCGATACTGCCGAAATGCTCTTTAGCTTTTTTAATTGCTGCAAAATCAGCGTCACGGTCGTTTACATCAAGTTGCAGTGGTAAAATATTACTGCCATATTGGTTTACTAAATCATCCAAAGAGTTTAAATCGCGTGCAGTAGCAACCACTTTATCGCCTCTTTTTAAAAATGCCTCTGCCCAGATTTTGCCAAACCCGCGTGAAGCGCCTGTTATAAAAATTGTCTTTGCCATTGTTTTTATCTTTTATTTGATAAGTCAAAGTTAGATCGCGGATTGCAGACGGATTTATACAGAAGTAAGGAAGACTGATACATTTTTACATCGAAGCAACTATTTATGAAAACCGATACAGATGCATTGCGTAACAATATTATAGGTTCTAATCTTATTATAATACGTTAACAGAATTGTTACCTTAATCAAGGTATGTTTTTGCCATTTTTGCAAAACACATCTGGCCTGTGATGGTATTAGTGATATTGTAATAATAATGTTGGGTTATTATAATATTATTACTTTTATCAGTACATATTTTATGAGAATTAATTCTGTAAAATAGCCGGTGGGTTTTTAAATATGAAAAAGTTCACTTTCAACAAGAGCCGGACCCGATTGCTATTATTAACCTTGGTTTTATCTTTTGCCGCAGCTATATCCAACGCGCAAAAGACAAAGACCAGCACTATAACCCCGCCAGTAACCGTTCCGGATACAAGCAAAAACAGTTTATTAGTGCCGGTAGTAGTAAAGGATAGTGCGGGAACCGGGGCAGAATCGTTAACCCTGCGGCAATGTATCGACTATGCCATGCAGCACCAGCCCGGCATAAACAAAGCGCTGATCAACGTTGATGTAGTCAAAACTACTAATGCTATCAGCTTATCAGGTTGGTTACCCCAGGTGAATGCCCAGGGGACAATGAATCATTATATTCAAACATCGTCCAGCGGGTCTTCCTCGGCCATAAGTAGCTCCGGTAGTTCTGTTAATCGAAATACATTTATCCCCGGAGTTTCAGTTTCACAGGCTGTATTTAGTCCAAGCTTGTTATACGCTGCCAGGAGTTCCAAATTGTACCTCAAACAAGCCCAACAGGCTACCGATAGTACAAAAATATTCCTGGTTTCGTCTGTAAGTAAATCGTTCTATAATGTGCTGCTTACCCTGGAACAGATCAACGTTTTGAAAGAAGATACAGCGCGCCTGGGTAAAAGTGTTCGCGACGCATATCACCAATACAAAGGCGGTATAGTTGACGAAACGGATTACGAAGAAGCTACTATAACACTCAACAACTCGATGGCGCAATTGAAACAAGCCAATGAAAATGTAATACCGCAATATGCTGCATTAAAACAGTTGATGGGTTATCCGCCCGAAAAGCAATTCAATGTAAGCTTTGATACCACAGAGATGGAGCAAAATATCCATATCGACACCTTACAGCAGTTGCAATATGAAAAGCGTATCGAATATCAGCAGATAAAAACTGCGCATGATCTGCAGAATGAATCCATTCACTATTATAAATACTCCTTTCTGCCCACACTTTCAGCCTTTTATAACTATAACCTTGCTTTTGAGAATAGCCAATTCTCCGATCTGTTCAATAAATCATATCCCAATCAATTAATAGGCGTATCTTTCAGCATCCCGATCTTTACAGGATTTTATCGTACCAATAGCCTGAAAAAAGCCCGTCTGGAGCAGCAGATAATAGACTGGAATACAGTCGACCTGAAATCGCTGATCTATAAAGAATATACCTCAGCTTTAGCTAATTATAAAGGGAATTATTATAATCTGCAGCTTTTACAAAAGAATGTAAATATGGCTAAGCGTGTTTATTTTGTGGTAACGCTTCAATACAAACAGGGTATAGTTCCGTACCTGAATGTGATCACTGCCGAATCGAATTTAATATCATCAGAAATAAGTTATTTAAATGCTTTGTTCCAGGTATTGTCTAATAAGATCGACCTGCAAAAAGCAATGGGAAATATTACATACTAATGCACTACAACCAACCCCTCTCAATGAATCGAGTATTGTTAAGCACAATTCTTGTTAGCTGCCTGATTTTAGGCGCGTGTAAAAAGAAACAACCCCCGCAAAATACCGAGGTTCCTGTTAATTTATTAAAACTTAGGCCCAGGACCGTATTATATTACGATAAATATCCAGCAACCACACGCGCATTAAACCAGGTAAATTTACTATCGCAGGTATCCGGCGCAGTCACCGGTATATTTTTTACGGAAGGTACAAAGGTTCAAAAAGGTCAAAAATTGTATGAGATTGACGAACGTTTATATAAAGCGGCTTATGATCAGGCGTTAGCTAACTTAGAGGTGTCTAAAAGCGGGCTGGTTCAAGCGCAGCAGGATGCTGACCGTTATGAATACCTTAATAAATACAATGCCGTAGCCAAACAGCAGTACGACCATGCCCTGATCGCCCTGGCACAAGCAAAAAGTACCGTCCAAGCTTCACAACAGGCGGTAAAAACGGCCAGAACCAATTTAACCTATGCAACAATTTATGCGCCGTTTACTGGCACCATAGGTATCAGCCAGGTTAGAAGGGGCGAAGTTGTTACTCCTATGGCGACCACGCTCGATACTCTTTCCACTGACGACCCAATGGCAGTTGATTTTATCATAAATGAGAAGAATTTGCCTTTGTTTGAGAAGTTACAGCGTGAAAAAGTAAAAGTCGACTCTCTTTTTACTCTCTTGATGCCCGATAATTCGCTTTATGATCATTTGGGGAAACTTTCCATTATAGATCGTGCTGTTGATCCGCAAACCGGTTCCATTCGTGTGAGATTGGTTTTTGACAATCCTAAATTTGCTTTAAGGGCGGGTATGAGTTGTGTAGTACGTGTGCATAATCAGGACATCGGGCCGCAGTTGGTAATTCCAAACAAAGCTGTTATTGAGCAAATGGGCGAATATTTTGTATATGTTGCAAAAGATACTATGATAAAGGTAAGTGCCGACAGCCTGAAAAAAATGGACCAAAAGGAGGCTGCCAATGCAAATAAACCAAAACTGATCGCGGTTCAAAAAAAGGTTAAGCCAGGGCAGATAGTAGGGCCTGATATCGTTATTAAAAGTGGCATTAACGTTGGCGACAGAATAGTTGTAGATGGTTTACAATCATTGCATGACGGCGCCCGTATTACCACGGCTAATAAAGTAGGCCCGGGCGGAGGCAAACGAGGCAGGTGATTTAAGGTCTTAAGTCGATGGCTCTAAGTCAATAGTCAAATCAAAATGATAAATGACTTACGTTTCGGTCAGACATTTAAAAAATCAAGACACCAGAACCTGGAGTTTAAAGTTTAAAAAAGAATGATTGCTAACACCTTTATAAAGCGGCCAGTAACTGCAATAGTCATTTCTATCGTACTGGTAATTACCGGTACGGTTTGTATTTTACTGTTGCCTGTTGACCAATACCCTGATATCACCCCACCAGTGGTGCAGGTGAACGGACAGTTTATTGGCGCCGATGCCCAAACTGTAGAACAAACCGTTGCGACGCCTATTGAAGAACAGGTAAACGGTTCGCCGGGTATGGAGTATATGCAGAGCAATAGCACCAACAATGGCGCTATGCAGCTTAACGTAACCTTCAAGATAGGTACCAATATAGATGTAGCTGCACTCGACGTACAAAACCGTGTAAGTATTGCCACGCCATTATTACCGTCGGCTGCTAGCAGGTTAGGTCTTACCGTACGTGCGGTTAACCCCAGCATGTTGATGATGGTAGCGATATATGCACCTAAAGATTCACACAACATTACCTTTCTTGATAACTATACCAATATTTTCGTGCAGGATGCGCTTTTACGTGTACCGGGCGTAGGTACAATAAGCCGCTTCACGGATGACTTTAGTATGCGTATTTGGATGAATCCGCAAAAAATGGCTGCCCACAGTATCGAGCCCCAGGATATTATTAGTGCGCTTACTGCACAGAACGTACAGGTGGCCGCAGGTACCGCCGGTTTGCCGCCTCAGGCGCCAACACAAACCTATGAGCTTGGTATTTTGGTGAACGGACGCTTAAGTACTGTCCCGGAATTTGAAAATATTATTGTAAAAAATAATCCCCAAAAAGGCGAACTGGTTTACCTGAAAGATGTTGCCCGCGTAGAACTGGGCAAGTTCACATTTTCAAGTAATTCATTTGTCGATGGTCACCGAGCATCATACCTTCAGATATACCAGGCACCGGGCAGTAACGCGCTCGAAACCGCCAACGGTGTTTACGCGGAGCTCGCTAAGCTGAAACAAACTTTCCCGACAGATGTAACTTACAGTGTCCCGTTTGAATCTGTAACCGTTGTAAAGGTTTCGATGACTGATGTGGTCTACACATTATTAATGACGCTTGGGTTGGTGGCGATTGTTGTGTTCCTGTTCCTTCAAACATTCAGATCGACACTTATTCCTATCCTGGCAATACCGGTATCTATTTTTGGTACGTTCTGCTTTTTTATTCCGCTTGGCTTCACCATTAATACCTTAACCATGTTTGGCTTTGTGCTAGCTATTGGTATAGTGGTGGACGATGCTATCATCGTGGTAGAAGCAGTACAGCATTATATCGACCATGATAAAATGTCGCCCAAGGAGGCTACCTATCAGGCGATGAAGGATATTTCGGCGCCTGTTGTAGCCATCGCGCTTATTCTGGCCGCTGTATTCGTACCGGTAGGGTTTATTCCGGGCATTGTGGGTAGGCTGTACCAACAATTTGCCATAACTATTGCCATTTCGGTAATTATCTCGGCTTTCATAGCACTCTCACTAACACCCGCATTATGTACAATGTTGCTAAGGCCGACAGATGAAAGTCAGAAAAATAGAGGACTTACCAAATGGTTCACCAAATTCAATGAGTGGTTCGACAAAGTAACAGCCAAATACACAGAGGGTGTGCGTGGCAGCATAAAAGGGGCAAGGTATATAGTTATCCTCTTGCTTTGTGTTTGCATAGGCGCCATTTTTCTTTTTAAGTCTAAGCCAACCGGTTTTATACCTTCAGAAGATGATGGCAATTTATACGTAACATTTCAACTGCCTCCGGCCTCATCGACAGCACAGTCGGTTGATATCATGAGTAAACTCATGAAGGTAGTTGCAAGCACCCCCGGTGTTGGCCATTATGCTGCATTGTCGGGACTTAACGTGGTAACTAACGCCAAAAATTCCAATAACGGTACTATATATATACAACTGAAACCATGGGACGAGCGTTCAGGCAGCGATCAAAAGGTACCGGGTATTATTAAGGTATTGCAAAAACGTATTGCCGATGCGGGAGTTACCAATGCTTCGGTTGAAGTAATACAGCCTTCGCCTCTTCCCGGTGTTGGCTCGACGGTTGGTTTTAGTATGCAGATAGAGCAGCGAAGCACCAATGATAACCTGCAGGATTTTGAGCGGGTTGTTAATCGCTTTGTTGATTCTGCCAACAAAAACCCTGCAATCACCAAGGCTTTCAGCTTTTATACCGCCCATACGCCCAATATGAGCCTTACTGTTGACCGTGAAAAATGTGAAAAGATGGGCGTCAACATTTCAGACGTATTTACAACTATTGAAGCGTTTACTGGCAGTTTATATATTAATGACTTTACTACCTATAACCGTACATTCCACGTAGTGGTGCAGGCTGATACCGCTTACAGAGCATTGATGTCCGACGTGGAGAAGTACTATGTGCGCAATTCCAGCAATAAAATGGTGCCTTTGGGCGCTCTTATTAGTTTTAAGCCGGTTGAGGCTGCACCAGTGATATCGCACTTTAATATTTTCCGCTCGGCTGAGATAGACGGTTCATCTCCGCCGGGTGTCAGCTCAACTGATGCACTCGAGGCGCTACAGGCGTTAGCAAAAAAGCAACTCCCACAGGGTTACACCTATGAATTTTCGGGGTTAAGTTATGAAGAATTGAAAGCGGGGTCTGTAACTATGTATATCTTCGCGTTCTCCATCACCTTCGTTTTTCTGTTCCTCGCTGCGCTTTATGAAAGCTGGTCAGTTCCGTTTTCGGTGTTGCTTGCCGTGCCGATAGGAGCTTTCGGGGCGATCCTTGCCTTGTTCCTTGTGCCCGATCTGACAGACAACGTGTACGCTCAAATTGGTTTAATTACCCTGATTGGATTGGCGGCCAAGAATGCTATCCTTATAGTGGAATTTGCCAAAGTCAGGGTAGACCGTGGCGAAGACCTTCTTGCTTCGACACTCGAAGCCGTGAGCCTTCGCTTGCGCCCAATCATCATGACGTCCATGGCATTTATACTTGGTGTGCTTCCACTGGTTTTTGCAAGCGGCGCCGGTGCGGTGGCGCGACGTACAATTGGTATGACCGTGTTGGGCGGTATGTTTGCAGCATCAACAATTGCCATTTTTGTAGTGCCTGTGTTGTTCGTTTTAATAACGCGTGCGGCTTATGGTAAGGAGAAATTAGAATATCTTAAAGCGCACCACAAGTATCTGATGGAAAAAGCGAAAAAAGTTGAAGCGCAAAATATTGATCCGGAACTTGAATTTGAATTGCAAAAATCACGGGAACTGCATAAACCAGCGGAATCATGATTGCTAATACTTTCATAAAACGACCGGTAACTGCTATCGTCATATCCATTGTTTTGATGATATCGGGGATAATATGCATTTTCAACCTGGCTGTTGATCAATATCCCGATATTTCACCGCCCAGCGTGGGTGTAAATGCTAGCTATACCGGTGCTGATGCCCAGACTGTTGAGCAAACTACCGCCATCCCTATTGAAGAGCAGGTGAACGGCACCCCCGGCATGGAATATATGCAAAGCAGTAGCAGCAACAGTGGCCGTATGAACCTGAGGGTGACTTTTAACGTTGGTATTAACCCACAGATTGCTGCGCTTAATGTGCAAAACCGTGTGGGCATTGCTACCCCTCTCTTGCCGACCGTGGTAAGTAAACTGGGTGCCACAGTACGTGCCAGCAATCCCGATCAACTGATGCTGGTTGCTATTTACTCGCCGAACAAGACACATAATATTACTTTTCTTGATAACTATACCAATACATTTATCCAGGATGCAATTTTAAGGGTACCGGGTGTAGGTGATGTGCAGGCGCGTACCGACCAGTTTGCAATGCGGATATGGCTCGATCCCGATAAGATGGCTTCGTATAACCTGATGCCGTCGGATATAACCGCAGCGCTTAGCGGCCAGAACGTGTATGTTGCTGCCGGATCGGTGGGTGCGCCGCCACAAAATCCAAAACAGGCCTTTGAAACCGGCATATTGGTGAATAGTATGCTGAGCAAGCCAGAACAATACGAAAAACTGATTGTAAGAGCCATTCCGGGAACAGACAAAAAGATCTATTTGAGAGATATTGGCCGTGTCGAACTCGCCAAGTTTACTTACTCAGGCGGTTCCTTTGTGGATGGCCATCGGTGCTCGCTACTAATGATCTATCAATCGCCGGGAAGCAATGCACTGCAAACAGCAGATAATGTTTATGCAAAACTCGCAGAATTGAAAAGATCCTTTCCGTCAGACGTTGAGTATATTGTTCCCTTTGAATCGGTTACCATCATCCAGGTGTCCATGGACGAGGTTATAGGTACATTGGTTAAGGCGCTGGTATTGGTTGCTGCTGTGGTATTCCTTTTCCTGCAAAACTGGCGATCCACTTTAATACCAATATTGGCTATTCCGGTATCTATTTTGTCTACTTTCTGTTTTTTCATTCCTTTAGGATTTACTATCAATACGCTCACCATGTTTGGTTTCGTGCTGGCTATTGGGATAGTAGTAGACGATGCCATCATTGTAGTGGAGGCAGTGCAGCATTATATAGACGAGCAACACATGTCGCCCAAAGAAGCTACTTACCAGGCAATGAAAGAAATTTCGGCGCCCGTTATTGCTATAGCGCTCATCCTGGCTTCGGTATTTGTTCCGGTTGGGTTTATCCCGGGCATTGTTGGCCGGCTTTATCAGCAATTCGCCATCACTATAGCCATATCGGTAATTTTTTCGGCTTTTATCGCATTGTCATTGACACCTGCGCTCTGTACGATACTACTAAAGCCCTCGCATCATCGTTCAAATCCAACAACTTGGGCTGGCAGATTTTCGGCCTGGTTTGACCGTGTTTTCTTTGACCGGTTTAACAGGATATTTGATAGGCTAAACGGCAAATATGCCGACGGCGTTAGGCGAAGCATAAAAAATGCAAAGTATATCATCATTCTGCTGGTTTGTATTTGCGCAGGCGCATGGTTATTATTCAAAAGCAAGCCTTCTGGCTTTGTGCCTTCTGAAGATGGTGGCCGCCTGTTTGTAACGTATAGTATGCCGGATGCATCTTCAACCACAGCCTCCAACCAGGTGCTTGCGAAGCTGATGAAGATAGTAGGTTCAACGCCTGGCATAATGCACTTTGTGGGTTCATCAGGCTTCAATATCCTCGGTGGCGGCGGTAATAACAGCGGCACCATGTTTTGTATGTTAACTCCGTGGGACCAGCGCACAACCCCGGAAACCAAAGTTCAGGGTATTATGGACAATATTAGAAAGCGGGTTGCAAAGGCGGGTATAAAGAATGCAAGCGTTGTCGCAATTCAACCGCCTCCAATTAGAGGCATTGGTATAGCTGCTGGTTTTGCAATGCAAATAGAACAGGGAAACTCTACAGATGATATACACGCATTTGAAAAAAATGTCCAGAAGTTCGTTGCTGCCGCAAAAAAAACACCAGCTACTTCAACTGCATTTAGCTCTTTCACGGCTCATACACCGAGTTATACCGTCACTGTAGATCGTGAAAAATGTCAAAAGCTGGGTGTGAACATCTCAGACGTATTTTCTACTATGCAGGCTTTTATGGGCAGCTTGTTTGTAAATAATTTTACGTTATATAATCGAACTTATCATGCGGTTATTCAAGCAGACACCGCTTATCGTGCATTAATCAGCAATATTAACAGATATTATGTGCGTAACCAAAGCGGAAAAATGCTGCCGTTAAGTACCTTGATAAATTATAAGGAAGATGCAACAGCAACATCCATATCTCACTTTAACATATTTCGGTCGGCTGAAGTAGACGGTTCTATCCCGCCGGGCTACAGCAGTGGCCAATCATTAGAAGCGCTAAAACAAATTGCGGCCAAGGTATTACCGCGGGGTTATACTTATGAATTTTCCGGTTTAAGCTACGAGGAGATCAAGGCAGGGAATATTACCGTCTATATATTCCTGTTTTCCATCATTTTCGTATTTCTCTTCCTGGCTGCATTATATGAAAGCTGGTCGGTGCCATTTTCTGTAATGCTGGCGGTGCCGATAAGTGCGTTTGGGGCGATAGCAGCTTTATGGATGGCGCCAACCATTACCAATAACGTATATGCCCAAATCGGTCTTATCACTCTAATTGGTTTGTCGGCAAAAAACGCCATTCTAATAGTTGAATTTGCCAAATTACGTGTTGATCGTGGAGAACCATTGTTACAATCAACTATAGAAGCAGTACGACTACGCTTCCGGCCGATCATTATGACATCTTTGTCCTTTATCTTCGGTGTGCTTCCGCTGGTTTTTGCCACCGGTGCCGGCGCAGAGTCCAGGAATACTATTGGTATTGCCGTTTTGGGTGGCATGGTAGCCTCGTCAACTATATCTATTTTCATTGTTCCGGTATTATTTGTATTATTCACGCGCTTTTCCTACGGCAAGAAACAGCTTAAATGGCTTCAGGACCATCACGAAGAATTGCTGGAAAAGGCAAAGAGGGTAGAGGAAAGCAACATTGATCCTGAATTGGAATACGATATTGCCGAATCGCGTGCGGCAAATAAAGCGAGCAGGGCTGAGCATGAAAAGAAAAAGAACGAAGGTAATGAGTAGTTAATTTTTTGCTCTTGCCCCGGGAGTAATATCGATCAGCCAGATGCTAAGTGCAGATATAATTGTTGAAGGAAAAATCAACATAAATAATTCGGCCAGCCTATGAGTAAAAATCTCCCCGCTGAACAATAAGTAATAAAATAACACCGGAAAACTTATAGGGAAGGCAAAAATGAAAATTATTGCCTTCTTTTGGTTTTTAGCGATATCCAGGTTGATGGTGATCAAAGTTATGAGTGCTATGGTAATAAAATAGGCTATTGACAAACTAAATTGAAAACTATATCGGTCCAATATATCCCGGGCAGTTTTAAAAGTAAAGATTGATTTGAAATCTTTGGTGACGATCCATACTAATACGGAAACAGGAGTGGAGAGCAGAAATGTAAATAGCCATACGGTCAAACCATAAATAATGGAGTCTTTTATGGAATCCGTGGGTATTTTTTTTGATCGGGTTACGGATAGGTCAGATTGATATAACCACACAAACAGAATTGTGCAGATGGCATAAGCAAAGGCTAACAGATAGCCACCGCCATAACTTTGCAATGCGCTGATGGAATTGATCATTAGCATCGCCGCGAATGGCATCAAAAAACCTGCAATTGATAAATTTCGCTTAATAAATAGCGTATTATTAGATAATTGTATTGTTGCTAACAATCCCAATATCATCCAGATAGAAATCAGAAATGCATAGGGTATAATAAAAGTGATAGTTACTTTATCAATAAATACAGGAAAATGAAAGCCCGAAAATATTGTGAGTAAGAGGACATAAACGACAGGAGTAAGTAGTAAACCGGAAAACCAGATTTTGGCTGTATACTTAATTTCAAGCATTGAATAATGTTTTCATAGCTAAGATAGATGTTTTAGCTTTTAACGCCCGGCTCGGCGTAGGTTTTAAGGTCTTTGTTTGGCGTAATGGGGGAAGTAACTAATATTATTAATACATATCTAATAACACACTCTACCAATAATGAAATTGACAGTTTCCATCGTCGAAGAAAATACAAAAGGCAGCCACCGGGCTGCCTTTTTGCTGTTATTAGCTATTCTTCTTCTACAATGGATGCCCCGGGGGCATTCTTTTTTACAGATTCAATCCCATTGTCACGACTGCTTTCACTCTCATACATCTGGCTTTTCCCGATAACTTGTCCGTTTGAGGCTTTCAGGGTAAAATAGAATTTTCCATTTTTTGAGGTTTCGCGATCAAAATGCTTATCCTCAGGGGCATTCTTTTTTACAGACTCAATCCCGTTCTGCATTGCCGTTGTTGTGGTATATCCTTCGCTCGAAAGAATAACTTGTCCGTTCGTTGCCAATAGATTAAAATAATGCTGGCCGTCCTTACCTTTTTTGGTTGAAAACTTTCCCATAGTTTTGGTGTTTGAGATTAGCAATTAAATATTGAATTGTTCTAAGCAAATGATTGGAATATGAAATTAAAAGAAATAAATAATAAACAATAAATATCTTTTCAAAAAAGGCTAATTATTATGTCCTTTTTTTCTTCTTTTTTCAAATTAAATTTATTTAGATTTATGAAGTAATATGTGAAAACATTAATCTAAAACCTACTACTATGGAAGAACTAATTCAAACAGTAGCCGACAAAACAGGTATTTCACCTGATCAGGCAAAAAGTGCAATTGAAGCTATCATTGACCATCTGAAGGACAAATTGCCGATGGGCCTGGGAGACAAAATCGAATCTTTTTTACAAAACGGATCTGAATCATCATCGCTGGGAGACGAGCTTTTGGGTGGATTGAAGAGCTTATTTTAAGAATTAAAACAAACAATTTAATTATTTAAACCTATTTCGAATGAAAAAGTTATTTGCATTATTATTTATGTTTTCGGTGCTTACGATAGGCACAAACGCAATTGCCGGTACCGTTGATACGGCAAAAATGAGTAAGACAGCCAAGAAGAAAGCTAAAATGGCTGCCGATGCTGCAAAAGACAAAGCAAAAACGACAACCGATGCAGCAAAAGACAAAGCAAAAACGACAACCGACGCAGCAAAAGATAAGGCCAAGACAACTGCTGATGCATCAAAGGACAAAGCAAAAGCAACAACCGATGCAGCGAAGGATAAAGCTAAGACAACCGCTGACCAGGCTAAAGATGCGGCAGCTACAACTGCAACTGCTGCCAAAGCAAAGGCTAAAAAGTCTGTTACTGATGTCGAAAATAAGTCAGCTGACAAGGCTATTGGTAAAGATGCAAGTGGCAGAACCATCTATTTAGGGCCGAAAGGCGGGCAGTATGTATTGTCAGCAAGCGGCAAAAAAGAATATCTTTCAAAAGATAAGAAAATAGCGGTACACTAATTAAACTTAGTCGAAACTAAACGGGTAACTATGTGAATAGTTACCCGTTTATGTTTGATTGAAGACTTTCCGAAAAGTATTTTGTAATAATAAAAATTTTAATTGGCCAAACTGATTTGGTCAAACACATCCTTCATTATCGGTTTGGATATAAATGTGGTAACAAACGGATAACGTTTTGAACGGTCGATATCTGCGGGATCAATTGATGAGCTTACAATATAAATTTTGATATTTTTCCTGAGGGATTTATACAGGTTCTGAAACCGGTTAAGAAAGTCCCATCCGTCGAATAATGGCATATATAAGTCAACAAAGATGTAATCCGGAAGAGATTGAGATTCGAGTTTTTTTTCTTCAAGGTAATCTAATACCACTTCTCCGTCAACTGAGTACGTTGCTTCTTTAGATAGCTCGGTATTCCCGATGGTCATTTGAACCATTTTATGAAAAACAGGTTCATCATCAATAAGCACAAGCTTGCTCATAGGGTTTGGATTTTAGTATAAATTAATAAGCAATAAGACTAATTAAAATAACTACAACACTAATTTAGTAATTAATAATCAATAAGTTAGTATAAATTATAACAATTTTGTTACAATTATTATTAATTGAGGAGCTGTTAATTTTTGAAATTAAGGCTGCTCTTTTTTAATTAAAACGATAGATTTTATAGGCTGTCAGGTTCCAGAATAACAAAAGATGCATATATATTACAGATGGTATCGAAAAATTTAAATAAATGGGTTAAATCACTATTTTCATCCACCAATTTAATCCTATGAACAGAAGGAATTTTATAAAACTATCCTCTTTAACATCTGCGTCTATATTATTCAGCAGGTTAACCTCATCAGCTTCAATTAATTCATCCATAATAAATCCTCCTGACGAGGTGTGGGCACAATCAGGAGAACAATGGTTTAGGCTCGACAATCGTTCGGCTTTGTCCTATACCCACGGACCTATTCTTGTCGTGGTGAAACATATTGGCAATGCGCTGACGGTCGAGGCAAGGTCGCCAGACATGCAGTTAAATGCTATTAAATTAAAATGGAAACACCACACAGGTAATGGTACAAAAGCGTTAGGCGATCATTATGAACGCTCCTATGGCGACCTGGCCTGGAAGGGTATCGATGTTGCAAATAAAAACCCCTGGTATGTTTTGCTGAATGACGGAAAAGACACCGCTTGCTTTGGCGTGAAGACAGGTTGTAACGCTATTTGCTGGTGGAATGTGGGCCCTGAAGTCATTGAGTTGACTATGGATACGCAGTCGGGCGGTGTAGGCGTGCAATTAGGCGACAGGCCATTACATGCTGCTGAAATAATTGCAATGAAAAGTTCAGAAGGGGAAACACCTTTTGCAACTGCACAGCACTTTTGCCATATGATGTGCCCGAAACCGCGTTTACCTAAACAGCCGGTTTATGGTATTAACGACTGGTATTTTGCTTATGGCAATAACTCTTTGGATTTAATCAAACAAATCACGGCTTTGATGACCGACCTTGCACCAGATACGAATAACAGGCCATTTTCTGTGATCGATGCAGGCTGGGCTACCTATTCACCATTATTGCCTGGCGATGGCGGTTTTATGGATGATTTCTCTAAGCCGAACGACAAGTTTAAGGATATGCACCAAATGGCATTGGATATTGAAAAACTGGGCATGCGGCCCGGTTTGTGGACAAGGCCGCTTTGTGCCAGTTATAAGGATAAAGCGAGTTTACTGCTACCAAAGATTCCAGGCCGCGATAATCCCAAAGAGCCAATTCTGGATCCGACCATTGATGAGAACCTTGCACGTGTAAAACACAATGTCGCTACTTATAGAGAATGGGGCTATAAACTGGTAAAGCACGACTACACCACATATGATATCCTGGGTAAATGGGGCATGCAGATGAAGGGTACATTAACGGCTCCAGGCTGGCGTTTTCATGATAACAGCAGAACGACTGCGGAAATCATCAATAACCTGTATCGTTTGATCCGAGAAACTGCCGGTGATATGTATATAATCGGATGTAATACGATGAGCCATTTATCAGCCGGCGTATTTGAGATGAACCGTATTGGCGATGACACCAGCGGTAAGGAATGGGACCGCACGCGTAAAATGGGTGTAAATACTTTAGGTTTCCGTATAGCACAACATAACGCCTTTTATGCAACAGATGGTGATTGCGTTGGAGTAACAAAAGATATAGCCTGGAGCCGCAATAAACAATGGATGCAATTGTTGGCTGAAAGCGGTACGCCATTTTTTATTTCACCCCAACCAGAAACCGTAGGCGAAGAGCAAAAAGCTTACATTAAAGAATGCTTTACCAAAGCTGCCAAAGTACAACCAATAGGCGAACCGTTGGATTGGATGACTAATCCGCAACCTGCGAAATGGAAACTGGATGGCAGGGAAGCTACTTTTGATTGGAGTTAATTGATGGATCAGACGCCCAACCGGAAAATCATCCATATCGATATGGATGCCTTTTATGCCTCAGTAGAGCAAAGGGACAATCCTGAGCTCAGAGGCAAGGCGATTGCTGTGGGAGGCTCGCCGGAAGGCAGGGGCGGGGTGGTAGCTACGGCAAGTTACGAGGCAAGGAAATTTGGGGTTCGATCGGCCATGCCATCTAAAAAGGCCTTGCAGCTTTGTCCTCACATTATATTTATCAGACCGAGATTTGCAGCATATAAAGAGGTATCACAAAAGATCAGGGAAATATTCAGGCGTTATACTGATTTGATAGAACCTTTATCATTGGATGAAGCTTATTTAGATGTAACCCAGGACAAGCAAAATATCGGTTCGGCGATAGATGTAGCGAAACTTATCAAACAAGCCATTAAAGATGAACTACAACTGACGGCTTCGGCCGGTGTTTCCATCAACAAGTTCGTGGCCAAAATTGCTTCGGATATGAATAAACCGGATGGACTGACCTTTATTGGACCATCGTCCATCGAATCCTTTATGGAAAAGCTTGCCGTTGAGAAGTTTTTTGGTGTAGGGAAAGTTACGGCAGATAAGATGAAGCGGATGGGGTTGTTTACCGGAGTGGACCTAAAGAAACTTACAGAGGAAGAAATGGTACAGCATTTTGGTAAAGCAGGTAGGTTTTACTATCAGATTGTGAGGGGAATTGACAACCGCGAAGTGCAGCCAAACCGCGAAACAAAATCAATAGGAGCGGAGGATACTTTCCCTTATGATCTGACGGAGGTCAATGAAATGAATGCTGAACTGGACAAGCTTTCTCAAACTGTCGCTAACCGTGTACAGGGCTACCAATTAAAAGGACGAACCATCACCCTTAAAATAAAGTATAGTGATTTTAGGCAGATAACCCGTAATTACTCGGTTACTGAGCCGGTAAATGATTTTATTACGATCAGCGAAGCTACCAAAAAGCTCCTGTTGGCCACCGAACCTGAAGATAAAAGAATCAGATTATTGGGCGTTACCTTGTCGAACTTCGGTGAGGCAGTGTCAAAGCACAAGAGCCCGGACAATCCGGAACAATTGGAATTATTTTAGTGTATGGTAAACACCTTAAAACCAGAATAACTACCTAAAAACGCTGTATATATAGGCTATTCGCAACTTTTATATTTGTTAAAACAAAATAATTTTTGGATTGTAACGAATATTTTATATTTTCACAACCATTATAAACTAATAAAAAAACCATTTTCTTGAAAAAACTGATCGCCATATTGCTTTTATGCATGCACCTCTTTTATCTGGGTGGCTATATGCTGGCGTTTCAATATTTCATGAATAAGTCTGATGATCAGATAGTTAGTCAACTTTACAGTAATGGCACTAATTCATCCAAACTGATCAAATTGAAAATTCCTGTTCACATGCCGACTTTGGATGACTGGACAGATTATGCCAACATACAGGGACAGGTTCAGGTAAAAGATTCATATTATAACTATGTTCGCCTGAAGATGACTAAGGACACATTGTACTTGATCTGTTTGCCGAATACGGTTAAGGCAAACCTGGCAAAGGCGAATATCATTATGACGAAAAATCTGAATGATATTCCTTTAAGTAAAAGGGGCGCCAATAACTCATCTACTAAAAAGGCTGAATCTACATATGACCATTTTTATCAAATCGTAAAATGCGACTATGTTCCATTGGCCGAGTTGATTAAAGTTACTCCTCACTTAGAAGTAACACATTTAAGTAGTCCTTATATTGAATCTCCCGGCAAACCGCCGAATATTGCCTGCTAAGCAGCTTGCTTATTCCCCTCGTATTTGAATTAATCATGCATTTTGACGGGATTAATCATGATTTCATGCCAATGATATTATGTGAACATTCATAAATTTTCCTGAAAAATTCCATCTGCGAGCTGATTTAAGCGGTCGCTTTTCCCTTTATCCATTGCGCTTACCTTGCGGGGTGCTTCGCACGTGGCCCTACATTGCCTATTAGCTTATTAATTTATTTTTTTGCTATTGACAAATACATTTCATGATGAAAAAATTACTTATGCATTGCTACAAATGCATCGCCATAATTGCCTGCTTGTTCGCTCCTATTCAGCATGTATCGGCGCAAATGGAGAATGACGGGATAATGATCCCTAAAAATTACATATGTGCCGGGCCTATGTTCAGCACATCCAGCTGGACCGACTATTGGGAAGGTACATACAAACGGAACAATGGAAACATTGGCAAAGTGACAACTAATATGTACTCTTTTATGGCTACTTATGGTATTACTAACGACCTGATCATAACGGCAGGGTTGCCATATATCACCACCGATGCTTCAGCCGGAACACTGCATGGGCAAAAGGGTTTCCAGGATATTTCCTTAAATCTAAAATGGAGGGCCTATAGATTAAAAACTGATAAAGGCACTCTTTCCTTATTTGCCAGTTTAACCGGTGCTATCCCATTAACCAATTACGAAGCCGATTTTCTTCCCATGGCCTTGGGTTCGCACAGCAAAAATTTCACTGCGAGAGCGGTAATTGATTACAACTACGGGAAAGTATTCTTTACAGGGTCGGGTGCATATATGACCAGAAGCAATATCACTATTGATCGCAGTTCATATTACACAACCGAACTGATCTACAGTAACCAGGTGGAATTACCAAAAATGTCTGATTATAATTTCAGAGCAGGTTACCGCAGCAAATATCTTATTATCGAGGGTATTGCTGATATCAGCACTTCGCTTGGCGGTTTTGATATTCGCAAAAACGATATGCCATTTCCAAGCAACCGCATGAACATGACCAGCGTTGGCGGAAATATAAGATACCGTTTGAAATCATTTTACGGGCTTGAATTTTCAGCCGGAGATGATTATGTGGTAAACGGTAGAAACGTAGGCCAAAGCAATATGATCCACGGTGGTGTCACTTACATATTCGGGCTTACAAAAAAGAAAACGGTTCAGGACAAAGACAGCTTTAAAAACTAATGACGATGAAAAAAACTGTACAAAATATAACAGCTATCCTTTCAATTGCGGTGATCGCTTTTTCGGCTTCATCATGCAGAAAGGAAGTTATCAGTCAAGTGGATAAATACCCATCTTTGGCTCCGGCAAATTTAGATTTGAATGCTGATACGTGGAAACCAGTGTTGGTTACCGATCCGACTTTATTCACTGTTGCTGCACCAGATGCAACCACCTCGCCGGCATACATAGCTGATTTAAACGAAATAAAAGGGTATCAGCGCAGTCTTACTGATGATCAAAGAGCAATTATAAAATACTGGAGCGCAGGTGCTGTTTTAAGGTGGAACGAAATTATGCGCGACCTGGTAGCAAAACACAATGTTCCGCCATATCAAAATCCGGACGGAAGTTACCCGGCTCCGAGCTCAACCAATCCATTTAATTATCCGGAGTTTCCGTTTTCAAATCCACCATATGCTGCACGTGCTTATGCTTATGTAAGTGCTGCTGAATATGACGCGTTAATTGCAGCTTATCATTTTAAAAATCAATATAACAGGTCTGCACCTTATAAAAACGATCCAGCCATACAGGCCTTAATACCAAAATCCGACCTGCCATCCTATCCAAGCGAGGATGCGGTAGTTGCTGGTGCTGCGGTGGAAATGATGAAGCTTTTATTCCCAACTGAGATTGACTACATAGAGCAAAAGGCTGAAGAGGAAAAACTTTATCGCATTATGGCTGGTGCAAATACGCGTGGAGAATTGAATGCAGGAGAGTCATTAGGTAAGCAAGTTGCTGATGTATTTGCTGCCCGTGCGCGCACCGATAAGGCTGGTAAAGCTATTGGCACACCAACTTACTGGACTCAATTACAAACCCAAACCGCTGCCAAGGGCGAAACTTACTGGATAAGTCTTGAAAGTCCGAAAAGACCGCCGATGCTGCCACTGTTTAATAAAGTAGTTCCATTCCTGTTTGATACGCTTACCGTAGTAGCACTGAGGCCAGGACCTCCACACGCTACCGGTTCAGCCGAATTTGCTGCTGATCAAAAGGAAGTGATGTATTATAGCCAACATGCTACACGTGAAAATGAAGCGCTTGTTGCCTTTTGGGCAGATGGCGTTGCGACTTATACTCCTGCGGGCCATTGGAATGCAATTGCTGCCGATGAGTTTGTAAAGCAACACTATAGTGAGGTGCGGTGGGCTAGAAATTTCGCCTTGTTGAACATGGCTGAGATGGATGCTGCCATTGTATGTTGGGATACTAAATATGCTTACTTCAACCCTCGCCCTTCGCAGGTAAATGATCAGGTTAAGACATTGACTGGTGTGCCGAATTTCCCATCATATAGTTCAGGGCATTCTAATTTTAGTGGGGCCGCTGCAACGATATTAACTTACTTATTACCTAATAGAGGCACTAAATTCATGGATATGGCACAGCAGGCTGCACTTTCGAGACTTGTTGGTGGAATCCATACCCGGCAAGATTGCGAAGTAGGACTTGTTACAGGTAAAGCCGTAGGACAGTATGCTGTTCAAAGGGCGCAATCGGATGGCGCAGGGCTAGGTAACTGATATGATATATAATGATGAAAAGTCTGTTTAAAATATCACTGGTTTTACTTTTTGCTGTAGGTGCCGTTTCCTGCCGTCACAAGCAAAGCGGTCCGATCGACGATGCCGCGGTATTGTATGAGAACGAGGACCAGCTGACGAATGTGATCATCTATGATGTG
>Ga0207647_10000272_pt1 | contig 42247 bp, 42 predicted proteins | sample KBSCornC2_FD_184295 | JGI IMG/M metagenome (GOLD analysis project Ga0207647, IMG submission 184295) | Corn rhizosphere microbial communities from Kellogg Biological Station, Michigan, USA - C2 (SPAdes) (version 2) | ecosystem: Host-associated > Plants > Roots > Rhizosphere ... | reverse complement strand
CACGAGCTTCTTCGCGCCATCGGCATGCGCTTGCGTGAGCTGTGCGTATTCGTGCATGTTGTCGAGCGCCGTCTCGGATTCGATGCCCTTCATGCGCTGCTCGTACAGCTTACCCATCGTCTCGCCGTCCTCGCGCATGGCATCGGCGAATGCCTTCCACTGCGTTTCCTGCGCGGGCGTGATCTTCAACTGATCGTGCAGATAGGCGATACGCTGCTCGATACGAGCTTCGTGCTTCTCGGCGGGCGTGGCGGGCGAGGAGGCCGCCGACGCAGGCGCCTGTGAGGCGGTTTGCGCGAACGCCCCGTTGACCGCGAGCGCGCACGCGAGGATGACAAACGTTTTTTTCATTGGAACTCCTTCGTTCGTTCGAACAAACAGCCGGCGCGCAGTGAGGTGCGCCAAGCAAAGTCGATTTGTACCACTGTGCTGCGGCGTTCGTCCGCCTTGAGACATGCGCTTACAAATGAAACCGCCCGGTAAGCTCACCCGTGAGCAAGCGCGATGAGCGATAATGCGGCGCTTGTCATATAGCCGGGCGCCCCGCCTTTCATCGATGAGACCGCCACGCCTCGATCAACTCGACGAACTCGACCGCAACCTGGTGGCATTGCTACAGGCCAACGCGCGCGAGAGCGTCGCCAATCTGGCCCGCCGTCTCGGCGTGGCCCGTACCACGGTCCTGGCTCGCATCGAGCGGCTCGAGCGCACGCAGGTCATCGCCGGTTATGGCGTACGGCTCGGACAGGACGTTCTGGACGCCAGTATCAATGCCTATGTCGGCATCATTCTCGCGCCGAAGTACGGTCCGGACGTTCAAAAGCGGCTCGCGAAGATGCCGGAAGTGCAATTGCTCTGCGCTGTCAGCGGCGAATACGACTACGTCGCATGGCTGCGAGCCGATTCCCCCGAGCGGCTCAATGAGTTGCTCGACCAGATCGGCGCGCTGGAAGGCGTCGAACGCACGACGACCTCGATCATCCTCGCTCGAAAAATCGATCGCGGAACGCTCACGTAGGCGCGTTTCGTCGAAGTGTCGGTTGGAGTCGTCTTTTCGACGAAACTGGCCGCAGCCCATGGCACTTTGCGCCTGTTTTCCGGTTTTGCGCATCCTTAAACTGTTTTGAAGCGCTGACTGCGCTCGCCTTGTCCCGCGCGGCGGGAGGGGCGCACCCACCAAACAGAACGCCAAGGAGAAGCGCATGAAAGTAGCCATCGTCGGAGCAGGTCTCATCGGCCACACCATCGCCCGCATGCTGCGGGGAACCGGCGATTACGAAGTGGCCGCGTTCGATCGCGATCCAGTCGTACTCGAGAAGCTCGCGGCGCAAGGCATCTCCACGTACCGCGTCGACTCGGCCGATGCGAATGCGCTCAAGGCGGCTTTGAACGGATTCGACGCGCTCGTCAACGCATTGCCGTATTACCTAGCCGTCAACGTGGCTGCGGCGGCCAAGGCGGCCGGCGTTCATTACTTCGATTTGACCGAGGACGTGCGGGCGACCCATGCGATCCGCAGCCTGGCCGATGGTGCCGCGCACGCGTTCATGCCGCAATGCGGTCTCGCGCCGGGGTTCATCGGTATCGCCGCTCACGAACTGGCAAACCGCTTTTCGCAGGTTCGCGACGTGAAGATGCGTGTCGGCGCGCTGCCGCAGTTTCCCACCAACGCGCTCAAATACAATTTGACCTGGAGTGTCGACGGGCTCATCAACGAATACTGCCAACCTTGCGAAGCGATCCGCGACTCGCGCAAGCAATGGGTGCAGCCGCTCGAAGGGCTCGAGCACTTCTCGCTCGACGGCACCGAGTACGAGGCATTCAATACCTCGGGCGGCCTGGGTACGCTGTGCGAGACGCTCTCGGGCCGTGTCGAGACGCTCGATTACAAGTCCGTGCGCTATCCCGGGCATCGAGACCTCATGCAGTTTCTGCTCGAGGATATGCGGCTTGCGAGCGACCGCGATACGCTCAAATCGATGATGCGGCGCGCGGTACCGTCCACTGCGCAAGACGTCGTGCTCATTTTCGTCACCGTCACCGGTATGCGCGACGGGCAACTCGTGCAGGAGGTGTTCACGCGCAAGGTTTTCGCAAAGCATGTCTGCGGCGTGGCGATGAGCGCGATCGAAATCACCACTGCGGGCGCTATGTGCGCGGTCCTCGATCTATTCCGCGAGAACAGGCTGCCGCGCAGCGGGTTCATTCGGCAGGAGCAGGTATCGATGCGCGAATTTCTCGCGAACCGCTTCGGGCGTCTCTACGATGGCGCGACGTTGGAAGCGGAGGCGGCCGTGTCCGTCTGAACGCGCGGCGAACACTCGGGGCGAGGGGGAGGCATGTTCAAGCCAGGGGACCCGGGGCGGCAACGATAGCCCGGAGCAGGGCGTCGAAATCGGTCTGCCGGGGCGACGTATTGTCGAACATGATCAGCCCTTCGCGCGCGGCGCCATCGGGTACGAAGCGGCGCTGCCGATACTCGTCCCAATGCGTGAGCTTATAAGCATCGTTGGGATTGCGCCGTCCCACGATGCGGGCGTGCGCCGTGTCCTCCGACGTCGATACCCAGACGATGCGAATGACGACGTCATCGCCGATGCCGAGCCAGCTGCGATCGAACAGGCGCCGATCGCGGACTTCGCGGGAAAGCGGGCCGATCACCACCGTGCTGATGCCCAGTTCGAGGTTTTCGCGCGCGGTATCGAGCAGTCCGCGATACTCCGGGTCTCGCAGATGGTGAAGATAGAGCGGGCTGTCGCGATCGTTCGGATCGCCGGTCAGTGCCCGCATGGCCGCCGCGCTGTAGCCGCCGTAGAGCGTGTCTTTGTCGAGCAGGCAAAACGCTTCGCCCGTCTCGCGCATGAGGGGGCCGATCAGGCGTTTGGCAATCGTGGTCTTGCCGGTGCCCGAATGACCGCAGAAGAAAACGAGGTGCGTCACGGATCGATGTCCTTCGAAGTCGACGCGCTCAAGTGTAGCGGTTCGGCTGGCTGTAGCAACGGCGCATTCGCGGCTAAACTGCGTCGGTGTTCCCACCGTTTCCGACAGGAGAGGCTACCGATGAGCGTATCGAACGCCGCCGCGCGCGCATTGATCGATCGGCTCGGGCTTGCGCCGCACCCGGAGGGAGGCTATTACCGGGAAACCCACCGCGACGGCGCCCGCGTCGTGCGGTTGGCTTCGGCGGACAGCGCAAACGCGGCGCAGGGCCCCGTACGCGCCGCATCGACTGCCATCTATTACCTGCTTTGCGATGGCGCCTACTCCGCGTGGCATCGCATCGATGCCGACGAGGTGTGGCATTTTTACGCAGGCGATCCGCTCGATATCCACATGATCGACGAGGCAGGTGTTTTGACGACGCGACGGCTTGCTGACGCACTCAGCCACGAAGGCGCCGCCTATCAGGTGGTGGTGCCCGCAGGCTGCTGGTTCGCGGCTGAGTGCGTGCCGGCGGACAACGATGCAAGCTTCACACTGGTGGGATGTACTGTGGCACCAGGCTTCGAGTTTTCCGCGTTCGAACTCGCCGACACGCTAGCGCTTCTCGCGCGCTATCCCCAACATGCCGCACTGTTGCGCCGACTCGGCCCGGGCGCAAGCGCGCGGCGCGGCTGAAGCCGGGTAGGCAGGCTCAGCGGATCGGGTTGTCGGCACCTTCGCCGACGACGGTCGTCCACGGCCTGATTTTCCAGCCGGTGACGATGTGCTCCCGTACATAGGGGTCGTTGCGCGCAAAGGCATCGACAGTCTCGGCATCCTTGCATTGAAACAGCAAGATCGATTGATCCACCGGATCGGCGAGCGCCCCGCCCAGCAGGAGCTCGCCGCGTTCGACGGCCTGCCATGCATGTTTCAGGTGCTCGTTTCGAAAAAGCGGGCGCCGTTCGAGATAGTCGGGCGCAAGTTCGTAAAACAACAGGTAGTGCATGGCGATTCTCCCGTGAAAGGACTTCGGTCGCGAGATCGCCATCTTAGCAGCGCAGCCGCGGGGGGGCCGCATGCCTGTCCGGGTATGCCCGCATAAACGGGGCCGAGTAAGTTTTGGGTAAGAGAAGAGCGGTAGCGTAGGGAATCGAGGCCGCACGCGAAAGCCGGGCTCGAGCGGATGCTTGCACACCCGACAGCAACTCGGCGCGTCGTTCCGATGCTCGCGTGCTCAACCCTATGGAGGAGACAGTGAGTGTCATCGAATCGGTCCTGCGCGAGGGCCGCATCTACGAGCCCAGCGCTCAAACAGTTGCCAATGCATCGATTCCCGGAATAGACGCGTACCGCGCGCTGATGGAGCACGCGGAGCACGACTACGAGGGATTCTGGGCGAAGCTCGCTCGCGAGACGTTGTCGTGGCACAAGCCGTTCACGAAGGTGCTCGACGAATCGAATGCGCCGTTTTACACCTGGTATGAAGACGGCGAGCTGAATGCGTCGTACAACTGCCTGGATCGGCAAATCGAGCTCGGCAACGCCGAGAAAACGGCGATCGTGTTCGAGGCCGACGACGGTACGGTGACGAACGTGACCTACCGCGAGCTGCTGCAGCGCGTGTGCCAGCTGGCCAACGCATTGAAGGCGCGCGGCATCGAAAAGGGCGAGCGCGTCGTGATCTACATGCCGATGTCGGTCGAAGGCGTGGTGGCGATGCAGGCGTGTGCGCGCATCGGTGCGACGCACTCGGTGGTGTTCGGCGGGTTCTCGTCGAAGTCGCTCAACGAGCGGCTCGTCGATGTGGGCGCGGTGGCGCTGATCACGGCCGACGAGCAGATGCGCGGGGGCAAGGCGCTGCCGCTGAAAAACATCGCGGACGAGGCGCTGGCGATGGGCGGGTGCGAGGCGGTGAAAAGCGTGATCGTGTACCGGCGCACGGGCGGTGCGGTGCAGTGGCAGGCCGGGCGCGATCTGTGGCTGCACGAGATCACGCAGGGCGAGGCGCCCACGTGCGAGCCCGCGTGGGTGAGCGCGGAGCATCCGCTGTTCGTGCTGTACACGTCGGGCTCGACGGGCAAGCCCAAGGGCGTGCAGCACAGCACCGGGGGCTACTTGCTGTGGGCCGCGCAGACGATGAAGTGGACGTTCGATCTGAAGCCGCAGGACGTGTTCTGGTGCACGGCCGATATCGGCTGGGTGACGGGGCACACGTACATCGCCTACGGGCCGCTGGCGTGCGGCGCGACGCAGGTGATGTTCGAAGGCATCCCGACGTACCCGGACGGCGGGCGGTTCTGGGACATGATCGCGCGGCACAAGGTCAGCATCTTCTACACGGCGCCCACGGCGATCCGCTCGCTGATCAAGCTGGCCGAAGCCAACGCGGCGGTGCATCCGAAGCGCTACGACTTGTCGTCGCTGCGCGTGATCGGCACGGTGGGCGAGCCGATCAACCCCGAGGCGTGGGTCTGGTACCACGAGAACGTGGGCGGCGCGCGCTGTCCGATCGTCGATACGTGGTGGCAAACGGAGACGGGCGGACACATGATCACGCCGCTGCCGGGCGCCACGCCGCTGGTGCCGGGCTCGTGCACGCTGCCGCTGCCGGGGATCATGGCGGCGATCGTCGACGAGACGGGGCAGGACGTGCCGAACGGGCAGGGCGGCATCCTGGTGGTCAAGCGGCCGTGGCCGGCGATGATCCGCACGATCTGGGGCGATCCGGAGCGCTACAAGAAGAGCTACTTTCCGGAGGAGCTGGGCGGGCGGCTGTATCTGGCGGGCGATGGGTCGGTGCGCGACAAGGCGACGGGCTACTTCACGATCATGGGCCGCATCGACGACGTGCTGAACGTGTCGGGGCACCGGCTGGGGACGATGGAGATCGAATCGGCGCTGGTGGCCAATCCGCAGGTGGCGGAAGCGGCGGTGGTGGGGCGTCCGGACGACACGACGGGCGAAGCGGTGGTGGCGTTCGTGGTGCTCAAGCGCACGCGCCCTGAAGGCGAGGAGGCCTTGAAGCTGGCCAACGAGCTGCGCGCGTGGGTGGGCAAGGAGATCGGCCCGATCGCCAAGCCCAAGGAGATCCGTTTCGGCGAGAACCTGCCGAAGACGCGCTCGGGCAAGATCATGCGGCGCTTGCTGCGCTCGCTGGCCAAGGGCGAGGCGATCACGCAGGACGTCTCCACGCTCGAAAACCCCGCCATTCTCGAACAGCTCGCCGAGGTGCGTTGAAGGTGGTCATCGTGCCGCGGTCCGCGGCAGTCTGACGCAGATGCCGGGCGCGGCACGGACAATCCCGATTGCCCGTGCCGCGCCTTTTTGATACATAGGCGCATGGTTGCGCCACGTCTTCCCGAAACGGCTGTTTCCGAGCCAGTCGAGCCTCGATCGATGTCGAGCGCGCTTGCACGCGCGCATCGGCGCTATTGGCGCTTCAATCTCGCGCTCATCGCCGTGCTGATGGCGATGGGCTTTAGCGTATCGTTCGTCGTACCGCTTTTTGCGCGCGAGCTGGCGGGTTTGCGCTTCGCCGGCTTCAGCCTGCCTTTCTACCTGGGCGCGCAAGGCGCGATCGTGATCTATCTGGCGTTGATCGTCGTCTATATCGTGGCGATGGGCATGGCCGACCGTACGATGCGACGAGCGATCGAGGCGGAGACCCTCGACGATGCGCGAGACCGCACGCCATGAAGCTCGTCGGTCGCCTGAGCAAGGCATACGCGTTTTACACCGTCGGCTTCTTCGTCTTCATCTACTTGATGTGGCGCATCGAGCGTGCGCTAGGCGCGGGTCCATGGGTGGGCTACGTGTTTCTGTTTCTGCCGATCGCCGTCTATGCCGTGATCGGCTTGCTTTGCCGCACGTCCGATGTCGTCGAGTACTACGTGGCCGGGCGCCGCGTGCCGGCCTTCTTCAACGGCATGGCGACGGCTGCCGACTGGCTCTCGGCCGCATCCTTCATCGGTTTGGCCGGCTCGCTTTACGCGACCGGCTACGACAGCCTTGCCTACCTGATGGGATGGACCGGCGGGTTTTGCCTCGTGGCGTTTCTGCTTGCGCCTTACGTGCGCAAGCTCGCGCGCTACACGATTCCCGATTTTCTCGGCACGCGGTATTCGAGCAACCTCGTGCGCGGGCTTGCAGCGGGCTCCGCGATTCTTTGCTCGTTCGTCTACCTCGTCGCCCAGATTCAAGGCGTGGGGCTGATTGCCATGCGCTTCATCGGGGTCGATTTTGCGATCGGCATCGCGTGCGGACTGGCCGGCATACTCGTGTGCTCGTTTCTCGGCGGCATGCGGGCCGTCACCTGGACTCAGGTTGCACAGTACGTCATCCTGATCAGCGCGATGCTCGTGCCCGTTTCGATGATCGCGATGAAGGATGGACTGGGGCCGGTGCCGCAATTGACCTACGGTCGTCTAATGGAGCGTATTCAGACGCTCGAGCAGCAGGCGCGCGATGCGCGCGAAGAACGTAGCGTTCGCGCGTGGTATCGAGAGCGCGCCGCACAGATCGATGCGCAGATTGCCGCCTTACCGGGCTCATATCTCGACGGGAAGGCGAACTTGGCGCGCGAACTCGACGTGCTGCGCCGGCGCAACGGCCCACTGCGCGAAATTCACGAACTCGAGGCGGCATTAGGCGCCTTTCCGCGCGACCCGGCCGCGGCACGCGCAACGTGGACCCGGGCACGAAACGACTTGCTTGCGCGCTCAACGGATCCCGTGCCGATGGAGGAGCCGTTCTCCGCCGCCAATGAAAACGAGCGCCGCATCCACCAGCGCAATTTCCTCTCGCTGCTACTGTGTCTTTCGCTGGGCACGGCGAGCTTGCCGCACATCCTGGTTCGCTACAACACCACGACCTCCGTCGCGTCGGCGCGCCGCTCTGTCGGGTGGACGCTTTTTTTTATCGCGCTTTTTTATGTGAGCGTGCCGGTGCTGTCCGTTCTGATCAAACACGAGGTGATGACTCACCTGGTTGGACGGTTATTTGCCGATCTGCCGTCATGGGTCGTGCAATGGCATCGCGTCGATCCGACGATGATCAACATTGCCGATACGAATGGCGATGGCATCGTGCGCTGGTCCGAAGTGCGCATGCAGCCGGACATGGTCGTGCTGGCGGCCCCGGAAATTGCCGGTTTGCCGTATGTGATTTCGGGCCTCGTTGCGGCGGGCGCGCTGGCCGCGGCGCTTTCGACGGCAGACGGACTGCTGCTGACGATTGCGAACGCGCTCTCGCACGATTTTTACTACTACATGATCGACCCTGCGGCGACGACGCAGCGGCGTGTGACGCTTTCGAAAATCCTGTTGCTGGGCGTGGCGCTATTGGCGTCGTATGTCGCCTCGCTCAATACGGGCAACATCCTCTTTCTGGTGGGGGCGGCGTTTTCGCTCGCGGCGTCGAGCTTCTTTCCCGTACTCGTGCTCGGCGTTTTCTGGAAGCGCGCGACGAAACGCGGCGCGGTGGCCGGGATCGTGGCGGGGCTTGCGGTTTGCATTTACTACATCGTGTCGACGCATCCCTATTTTGCCCAACTGACGGGCGTGGCCGGGGCGCGGTGGTTCGGCATCCAGCCGATCAGCTCGGGCGTGTTCGGCGTGCCGGCGGGGTTTATCGCGACGATCGGCGTCAGTCTTTTGGACCGAAAACCCGACGCCCATACCCTGGCGCTCGTCGATTACATTCGACGGCCATAGCGCGTTGAGCGTAGTGAAGGGCGGCACGGCCTTTATGTCGTCGCGCGTATGCGACATTTACTTGCGTTTTTGGTTAAATATTGCCAGTATTTGCAAGTGGCATCCGGACGACGAGGCAAGGAGGACTGACATGAGTGATCTTTATCGGCCGAAGGGGCTGTCGAGTGCACTGTCTTATCAGGATCCGAAGGCGGCTTATCGCTGGCTCGAGACGGCATTCGGGTTTGAGCCGTTGTTCGTCATCCTCGATGGCGACGGCAATCTGGCGCACGCTGAAATGTCGTATGGCGATTCGGTCCTGATGATAGGGAGCGAATGGAGCGAGGAGCACAAGAGCCCGAGCTCGATCGGTGGCAAGAACACCCAATCCGTTCATGTCCAACTCGCGCAGGGCGAAGATATCGACGTGCATTGCGCCCGTGCACGTGCGGCCGGCGCGGCGATTCTGATGGAGCCGGAGACGCAGTTTTACGGCGATCGGGCATATCGCGCGAAGGATCTCGAGGGCCACATCTGGTCCTTCGGCGTCACCGTCCAAAAGATGACGCCTGAAGAGTGGGACAAGGCGAGCGGGTTCACTACGCGGACTCGGCTCGATTGACAGCCGCTGTCGACAGAATCTTTGCGGCGCTTGCCGATCCGAACCGGCGCCGCGCCATCGAGTTGCTCGGCGAGCGGCCGCGCAGCGCGGGCGAATTGGCGAGCGCGCTCTCGCTATCGCCGCCTGCGTTGAGCCGGCATTTACGGCTCTTGAAGGCGTCCGGACTGGTCGATGAAATGCATCCGCAATTCGATGCGCGCGTGCGCGTGTATTCGTTGAAGGACGGCGCCATGACGGAATTGAAACGCTGGGTTGCCGGTACGGAAGCGATGTGGGCGGCGCAATTGTCCGCGTTCAAGGCACATGTCGAAAAGGGGAATCGATGACAGCTTCGGTCATCGTCTCGCTTCGGGTCGGGGTGTCGACACTTCGGGCGTTCGAGGCTTTCACGCAGGAGATCGGGCGATGGTGGGTGTCCAATCCGCTGTTCGCGCTCACGCCGCGCGGCGATGGACGGTTAGCGTTCGAACCGGGAGAGGGCGGGCGGCTCGTGGCGACGTTCGAGGATGGCACGGAGTTCGAAGTGGGCCGCATCGATGTTTGGGAGCCAGGGCATCGGCTCGCGTTGACCTGGCGGCAGGCGACGTTTGCCGCTGATCAGGCTACGTATCTCGATGTGCGTTTCGAAGCGGTTGGCGATGAAACTCGTGTGACGGTCGAGCATCGTGGGTGGGATACGATCCCTCGGGAGCATGTGGCTCGGCACGGGTTCGAGTTGATGCTGTTTCAACGCCGGCAGGTCGATCACTGGCGTGTGTTGTTGGCTTCGATGAAAGGAATCTTGCGGCACGGCGGCGGGTGAGTTCGTAGCGCTCGCTTGGCGTACGGGTGGGTGGCGGAGCGACGCACGAACTCTGCTATAATCCTCGGCTCCCGGAGAGATGGATGAGCGGTTTAAGTCGCACGCCTGGAAAGCGTGTATAGGTTAACAGCCTATCGGGGGTTCGAATCCCCCTCTCTCCGCCAGTCAAGCTTCTCAGGCGGTCTCGCCGATTCTCCGCAAATCTCGCTCAGCCTTGCGCGTCGGGCGACTTGAGGTTGCCGATCCAGTCGCATTCTCTCAGCGCTCCAGGACATTCGCCCCCGCGTTTGTGGGTAGGATTGGGGGTAGAGAATGTGCGTTTCTGCGAAACTCCATCGGCTGAGGGCCTTGCCGGTGGCGCGTGAAGTCGATCCAGGTTGTTACGCCATGGCGGCGGTCTAGTACGCTCACCACGTATGCCTATCCGATTCTCGGCAAGGTCAATTCGCGACGTCGATACGCCGATGGTCGTGCGCGTGCTCCAATCCCTGACGCACCGCCGGTCGGCTCGCCCAAGCCACGTGGTATTGCGCGCTTACCATGGAGCAGTGACCATCCCCACGGCCCGTGCGACGTCACGAGCGTGAACGGCGTATAGCTGCCCGCGATCAGCAAATAGATCGCCGAGTGATCGCACTTGTGCAGAATGACTTTCAGTAGCGGGCCACCCACGCTGTGATAATGCGTCGAAATCGCGTAAAGCAAGCAGCATTACCGTAGATCCAACCTAAGATCGATGTCTCGCATGCCCGTGGCAGACACGCGAATCGTAGGTATATGATAATCCCATGTATGAATGACATTCGCGCAGGGGAATGAGGGCGAGGACCATGGATGCACGTCAGGCCGAAGGGCAATTACTAGCGCGGTGCGTGCAGGCAGCACGTGATCCCCGGGCGTCATCTGCAGACGCGGTCGAGGCGAACGTATTCAGGCTGGCCGGGATGGTGGTCCGCAGTGAGTTTCCCGTGGCATGGCTGAACCTGACAGCGTCGAGTCAACGCTATTTCGACTCCCATCCTGGCGCGCTCGCGGAAGCCGAGGAAGTTCTACGCAAGGGCTGGGTCGCGAGCTTGCCGCGCTTGCGCGACTTGCTGCGCGCTCAGCTTCGTCGAAGCTAAGTGATATGCACCAGGACCAAACATTCAAGCTCGGTACGGCGCTTGCGCGCGGGCTGCGCGAGCTTCTCGAGCGGCTCGAAGATCGTCTGCAACTGAAATCGCCGCTGCAGGTGTACCTCGCGGGCGGCATGGCCGTACATCTGTACACGGGCAAGCGGGTGACGGGAGACGTCGATGCCGAATTCGGTGGTCGAGTGTTGCTACCTTCTGACTTGGTGATGCGGGCGCGATCGAGGCGCGTGCAACCGAGGCGTTAGGTGGTTACGTGGGTGGGGTCGAGATGCTGAAAGCGAACTTGCGCGACACCATCGCGATCGCGCGTGAAGCTGAAACGCGTAGGGCGCAGGATAAGCCAGCGGACGGTGGAAGGCATTACCCCCCAGACGTCGTTTAGCGTTAGTTTGCGGCTTTCAGATTGCCCTGCGCGCAAGCATGCTGCGAATCTCCCCGATTGCCTTGGCCGGATTCAGGCCTTTGGGGCAGACGTCCGTGCAATTCAGTATGGTCCGACACCGGAAAAGGCGGTACGGATCGTCAAGATTGTCAAGCCGCTCCCCCGTGCCCTCGTCGCGGGAATCGACCAGAAAGCGATAGGCCTGCAGGAGCCCGGCTGGGCCAACATATTTGTCTGGATTCCACCAGTATGAGGGGCACGCGCTGGAACAGCACGCGCACAAGATGCACTCGTAGAGACCGTCGAGCTGATCGCGTTCCTCGGGCGTCTGGAGCCTTTCCCGCTCGGGCGGAGGAGTGTCGTTGATCAGGTAAGGCTTGATCGAATGGTACTGCTTGAAGAACGCGGTCATGTCCACGATCAGGTCGCGAACGACCGGCAATCCGGGCAGCGGGAGCAAGACTGTATGGCGAGGGAGCTCGTTTAAGTTGGTGATGCAGGCAAGCCCATTCTTGCGGTTGATGTTCATCGCGTCCGAGCCGCACACGCCCTCACGACACGAGCGCCGAAAGCTCAGCGTCTCGTCCTGTGCCTTGAGCCGGACAAGGACATCGAGCAACATCCGGTCATACGGGGTGACCTCTATCTCGTACGTTTGCATGTACGGCTTGGGATCTCGGTCTGGATCGTAGCGGAAAATTTCGAAGGTCCTTGTGTCACTCACGATGTTCCTCCTTTGTGGAACGAATCTCGCGACGCACTAGCGTCGAGAGATTCGAACGTCATACTCAGCATCGTAGAACGCAACGAGGAATTCTTCGGCGATGAGCAAGGAGTTGACGTCCACCGTGTTCGCTCGCACGTCTGCCTCGACCTTCGCATGAACTGCGGCATCTGCACGATCGCGCCTAATGGCGCCCGAGCCTGCGGGTCGTGCCCGAACCAGTCGCGCAGCTCGTTGCTGGGCGCCACCTCCTTGAGCCAGCCGTCGAGTTTTACGGAGTCTTTCTTGATGCCTCGCGGCCTGAGGCGATCGACGAGAAAATGCACAGGTCCGTCATCGCCCACGCGCTCATATACGCGTTGGATATCGATTGTGTGTTTCATGATCGCGATGCTCCCGTGTTGGCATCTCCCAGAAGAATGTGAAAGTCAGTGCCGGCCCAGCGTTGCGACTGCGGGAAATAGAACGTGAAATCAAGGACCGAATGACCAGCAACGGCTGCGCTGTCGAACCGGACGCCGTGTGTGCAAAAGGCTTGCACCAGCGACGGCCTGTCAGCTATTCCATGCCATCCATCGAACCCATAGTGCAGGCAGAAGGGCTCCAGATTTTCGATAAGCAGTGCTCGACCCGCGGGCAGTACATCGAACGGCTGCGCCTCTCGCCAATGCCAGGTCGCCGCTTCGGGCCGCTGGGCATGGTAGCGCCGCTCGACGCTCGAGAGCAGTTCGATCGGGCGCCGTTGATGCCGCGCAATCAGCAACTTGATAAATTCGGCATGCGCCCACACGAGCGGCATGGCGCTGCCGGTCGGCTTGCCAGGCTCGAGGCCACGTTGGGGTATCGGATCGGTGTCCCACACTTGTTCCGGAAGCAGGCCACTTGCTCCAGTCATCCGCGTCATCATTTCAAGGTAGGGCAGCGGATCGATTCCCAGCATCAGATCGAGATGGGCCCGCTCGCCTGTCAGCAGGGGCCACAACCGCCCGATGCCTGTACCATCGAACGATGCGCCGTTGTCGTGTTCGCCGTAACCATCGCCGTTGTAACGCCGGTAAGCGATGCCGTGAGGCGTGTGGACACCCAGCAAGCCGTCGATGACTTTTACCGTATTCAGGATGCGTCGATCGCGCGCATCGCGCAATCCGAGACGGACCAGATAGAGGCACTCCATGCCGACGAGCGCGACAGCAGGCGCGCTAGTGCCCACCCGATTGGCAATGTCGATTCGACCTCGCAATCCGCCTTTGCGTAGGGGCGCTGCGATTCGAACGTAATAGCCGTCGATGCCGAAGGCCCCGGAAAACGCTCCGTTCTCGACGTAAGTCCAGTCTTCAAGCCGTTCATTCCAATAGTCGGCGAGCGAGAGGACGTAGGCGTTCTCGTCGTGCGGCAAATGTTCGGCCGCGCAGACCATTGCCGCGATCTCGACGCCGAGCGTGAACGGCGAAATGCCAGCATTTTCTTCCCAGCGGTCTTGGGGGCTGCCTGGACCATTGCGCGCGATATAGCCAATCGCGCGTGCAATCATTTCGGACCAGCCTGTCAGTGCGCCCGTGGTGCCGGCCTCGGCGAGCTTGGCTGCAAGCAGTACTGGAAAGCCCACCTCATCAAGCTGAATGCCGGTCCAGAACGAACGTCCGTCCGGATAGCTGTTCTGGCTCCAACTTCCGTCCGCTCGTTGCGTTGCAATGAGGTATTCAAGCGTGTGCCGGGTATCTTCCACGCAGCCGATAGCGAGCAGCGCGAAGGCGGCTTCGACGGCGTCGCGCGTCCAGACGAGGTGATACCCTCCGGTACTGTCGCTCGTGTTACCCCATGGAATGCTCAGGCTGGCGATCAGCGCTCCCGGATACGTCCTTCCTTCATGAGCTTTGAGCACTGTCGCTGACAGGTAGGCCTCATGCCGAACCGGCTCCGGCGTTTCCGGAATAGCGATTTCGGCGGCCCATGCTTGCCAGGCCGCGGCGCACGAACGCTGCACACCATCGAACCCCTCGGCAAGGCTCGACCGCGCGAGAGTACGGGCGCCTTCCGGCCTCGCGGCAAAGCTGAGCGCAAGCACACCGGTAGCGGCCGCCAGTTCTCCCATCAGGGCAACATTGCCGTTCAATGCCTGCGTGAAGGTCCAGTCCATGCGCCCATTGATGGCGAAGTCTTGCCAACCGTCGGAATACCCAACGTATCCGGCACTTGCACGCGAGTAGCCGCAATCGGCAGCAAGATGAAGTGCGATTCCGTCTTTCCATGCCACGAGACCGTCTGCTACCTGAGCATTGTTGTGCAGACCGCTGCCGCCCAGATGGGGGGCGAGCAGAGCGTAGAGCTTGACGTCGTTTCCGATGAGCCGGAATGCGACGAGCATCACGTCACGAATCGGGTCTGGCGATAGCCTGATCTCGAGGCGATACCCCTCACCCTCGTGCACGATGCGCGGCACCGGGATAAAAGGGCTGGGAAGGAAGAGCCGGTACCGCCCGATGCGCTTCAGTTCGTGCCAGCCACGCGGCCCGGCGACGATGAAGCCCAGGTCGCGTACTTGAGGCTCGCCAGTGGACGGCCAGTAGACCTCATTGAGGATGCCATGGCCGATCGACGCCCATACGCGGCTGCGACCCAGTGCGGTCGTCACAAGGTCCTTCGCACTCGAGGTCCAGGTAGGAGCAATCCCAGGCCAGCCGGGCGCAGTACCTGAAACATCCACCGCCTGCGTGTCCATGTCGAAATCAATGGGTCTGGGAAGTTTCACCGCTTGAGCGACTGCTTCATGTTTCCATCAGGCCGCACGTTGCCTTCTCTTTCAATCCTGACGGTTGCGATATAGCCGTCCGGTGTTGAGTCGCGCGTGAGGGTCCGGCGAACGGGAAAGGTGTGAATGCAGATAATCCGATCCTTCCATGAGTCCTTAGTCACCGTGTCCATTTGAAGGCTCCTTCATCAAGCAAGTGGTTTGCTTTGTCACCAGGACGACGGTCACCCGTCCGTGCTTGATCTCCTCCAGCCGTGCCATGCGCGCGATAGAGTCGATCGCCGGAAAAGCCCACGGCATCCGCCGGCAAGGACCGTCCGTTCTCAAATTACCTTGATGAGATTGGGGAACATTGAGCCGTGTCAAGACATGGATAAAATATCACAATGTGACATGTATGGTGTCGGTATGGCTTGCAGCGCAAGTACGATTCGAGGCGAGTGCGCGCGGCGGTACCGACGTCGCCGAGATAGGGTGGAGGTAATTACCGGGCGTGCAGTCCTGGGCTCCGCGATGGGAACTGGAGGACTGGCACCTCGATTAGGCGCATCTTTTCACCCACGGGATTTCGCTTGTGGGTAGAGTCGTGGGTAGGCGACGCTGCTCTAGATTGAATCGATATGTGGCGCGGGCTTTTGGCCGAGATTTGTCTCACCTCTCTCCGCCAGTCAAGCTTCTCAGGCGGTCCCGCCGATTCTCAGGAAATCTCGCCCAGCCTCGCGCATAGGGCGACTTGGGGTTGTCGCCCTACTTTTAATCCGAAGTGGCGCAATTGTGGGTCGAGTTGTGGGGACGTCGCGGCCCCGTTGCGAGCAATGCTGTGCGTTGACGAAATTTCATCAATGTTTCCGTTGAGGACTGGGACCGACACGCCTATGTTTGACGCATTGGCGCGCAACGATGAAGTCGCTGATGCAGCGCAATGACGCGCGCGCCGTCGCCGATACGATCGTCTGGTACGCAGCGATCCTGGCGAGCGGCGTGCTGGCCTGGCTGGCATGGCGAGCCGATTAGCTCTGGGCGATCCCCGCTTTCTTCGTCTACGGCACGCTTTACTGCAGCCCGGCGGATTCGCGCTGGCACGAGTGCGGGCACGGCACGGCATTCAAGACCCGGTGGATGAACGATGCTCTCTATCAGCTCGCGTCGTTTCAGGTCTTTCGCCGTGCAACGGTCTGGCGGTGGAGCCACGCACGGCATCATACCGATACGCTGATCGTGGGCCGAGATCCGAAATCGCCGCGCCTCGGCCCACCGACTGGCTCGGGCTTCTGCTGAATGTCTTTGCGATCAAGCACGTTTCGAAAGAATTGCCGAAGATGGTGTCGAACGCATTCGGCCATATCGGCGCCGAGGAGAAGACGTTCGTGCCCGAATCGGAATGGCCGAAGATCGTCCGTGATGCGCGCGTCACGCTCGGCGTCTATGCGGTCGTACTCGCAACCAGCGTTGCAGCGCGCTCCGTCCTCCCGCTTCTCTATATTGGGCTTCCCAGCCCTTACGGCGCGTGGCTCTATCTTTACTTCGGTTTGACTCAGCATGCCGGCCTGCCGGAGAACGTGCTCGATTACCGCACGAATTGCCGGACCGTAATCATGAACCCGGTATTTCGCTTTCTTTACTGGAACATGAATTACCACATCGAACACCACATGTTCCCGATGGTGCCGTTTCATGCGCTCGAGCGCTTGACTATTGCCTAGCACTTCGGATTGCCTGATGCCATGCGTGTTGCGCGGGGGATTCATGACTGCGGGACGGCCGGCGCGCTGTCCGTTTCGCGGCTCGCCTGGGGCTGAAGACACCCGCGCACCATCGACCAGTAAAGCGGCTCGGTGCGGCGCCGCCGAAAGTATTCGACGCGTGTATGCCGCCCCTCCGGCTCGACGCGCTTTGCGTACAGCGTGCGCCCCGTCGCGAGATCCACGACCATAGCGGCACGCGCGAGCACCGCGGGGCGAAGCTGAACATGCCGAGCGTGGACGCCCGCGCGCGCGAACGCGGGACGGGTGAAGACCCATGGCGTGACGACCGGCAGGACGAATAGCGCGACGAACAGGGCCCCCCAGCGGCGCATTGCGCTTGCGCTCAAAACAGTGCGGCGAGGCGATTCGCGCGCTGCGCGAATCGCTTGCGCTCGTCGCCGTGCAATGGCGCGTCGCCGGGCAGCGTCACGGTCAGCGGATTACGCGCCACGTTTGCGACGCGCACTTCATAGTGCAGATGCGGTCCCGTCGCCCAGCCGGTCTTGCCGACGAAGCCGATCACCTGGCCGCGCCGCACGTGAGTACCGCGATGCAGGCCTTTCGCGAAACGCGACAGATGGGCGAACGCCGTCTGATACGGCGGCACGTTGTCGATCACGACGATCTTGCCGTAGCCGGTTTCCCAGCCGATGTACGAGATCGTGCCGCGAGCGGTGGCGTGCACGGGCGTGCCCGCCGGCGCGGCGAGATCGACGCCATCGTGGCTTTGCCATTGATGAGTGACGGGGTCGAGGCGGCGTGCGGCGAAATTCGACGACACGCGCATGAACGCGAGCGGATAGCGCGAGAAGGAGGGCGCACCGGATCGGCCATTGGCCGTGTAGTAGAACGGCTTGCCGCGCAGATCGCGATGCAGGAACAGATCGTGATCCGTGTCGCCGCGCGAGACGCGTACGGCGAGCGGAATGTCGTCGTTGGCTTGTACGCTGCTCGCGGCGTCGGGCGCGTTGTCCACATTAGCGGGACGCATCACGAGACTGATGGTGTCGCCCTTGCGCAGGTCGCGGCGAAAATCGATTTGTCCGGCGAACGAGCGCACGAGCAATGCGGTCACGCTCGCATCGAGGCCGAGGCGCTGCATCGCTTCCGTGAAACTCGAATCGATGGTCACGGAGCGGGTGACGGGACCCGGTGCGGTGGCCGGGGCGGCTGGTGTGCGGGCCCTGGGCGCGTGACCGGAGGGTGCGTCGTTGTGGAGCGTGTCCGCAGCCGATGCACCGAGGGGTTGTGCTGCGCGCGGTACATCGGCGTCGCGTGCGGCAGCCGGCATGTCGTCGTCCGGGTGAGAGCCCCGTTTCGGTGGCGAGATCACGAGGGCGACGCAGGCGGAACTGAACGCGCAAACGAGTACGGCTTTGCCGATGCGCGTCATGGGCACAACGGGTGCAGGGAGGGCCATGGATGACGACGGGAAAAGCGGTGAGCAAAGTGACGACAGGTTCGGGCGGACGCCCGGTGTCGCCGGCGATCGCGTCCGGTGCGAGAGCCCGAATGCGTGCGTAGACGAAGTTAGCGCGGATGCTCGTGCGCGTGGCGGCGAAAGCTATTCGCGCTGCGCTTGCACGAAATTGCCGGGAAGCGAATGCAATGGGGAGTCGGGTGAATGTAGATCTGACATCGAGCTGCGCGCCGCCAGTGAAATCTCAGAAAGCGTTCACCGTAGACAGTGCGCCTTAAGCGAAACTTAAAATCCGCGGGGTATTTTTAGGGGACAAATTCGCGGCGCTGCATGGCCTCACCCATGCGTTGTGCTGTCCCTCACCGACCGAGTCGACATCGCCGACTTGGCGCCGGCGGGACCGCAGCGGGCCGAGCAATACCGAGGCTGCTCCTTCGTTTGATCGGACGGCTCACGACAGCATCGCCTGTATCGACAGCGCGTTTCGTTGTGCCACGTCTCGATAGCAGTTGTTGAACACAACGTGTGTGCGCGCGGCCCGGCTGGAAATTGCCTTGATCGGGTCAACCAGTGCGCGCAGTTCTTCGTCGGAATATTCGTAGTTAAATCGTTCAGCGGCGCTGCTTGCACCGCCCCACGTTTCGATGTTCCTGCCATGCAGCCGCACGATTGCAAGTTCGCTCGAGGTGGTTTCCCAGACGCTATGTGCGCGGTTCTTGACGCCTTCCGGTGCGTCCACGATGACATGCACGATGCCGCGTTCGCGTTCCATCGCAAGCGTTGAATCGCGGTGCTTGTCGTTCAGCCAGCTTTCGTGACGAAATTCAAAGGCCGTCAAGAACGGATGCATGCGTTCGGCGCAGTGCTCAACGTGTGTCATGGATTTCGGCGCAGGCGTCACCCAATGCGGAAACTGGAACAGGACGGACCCTAGCTTTCCGGCCTCATGCAGCGGGCGCAGCGCTTCGAAGAAACGTGCCCATAGCTCATCGATGACTGGGTCGGGCACGTCTTTGTAATAAAGATTTTTCTTGTCCGTCTTCGGTAGCTCGGCCAGCAAATCCTTCGGAAAGAATTTCGGTTCGGTCTGGTGGCCGGTGAAAAGCCGGAACGCCTTCATGTCGAACACGAAATTCGGCGGTGTGCGCTCGACCCACAAGACGCTGTTGCTGGGGCTTGGCATCGCGTAATACGACGAATCGACTTCGACCAAGGGGAAGACGCTCGCATAGAACCGCAAACGCGCCTCGGCGCTTGTGCAGCCCTTCGGATAAAACGCCCCTGACTCGATGAGCGTCTTATCGGTCCACGATGCGGTTCCCACAAGGATCGACATATCGCACCTTCCGGATCTCGTCGTGAACGGTCATTTTGCCACGCTGCAGGGGCCGCGCTGGCATACCAAGTCGAACGAGCGTAACGACGTTGACTTCCGTCAAGGCGTGCAGGAAGGACGAACACTTGGCAATCGCGATCACGGAGTCCGTAATGGCAATGAATTCATGTTGAATATGCTACGTCGATGTACCTACAAGTCAACTTTGCAAGTTGTTCGAGCGGGCGTACGTCCGAGCGTTGACGATTCGCCGCCATGGTCGCGACGTCCTTTCCGATGGTGTTTAAACATGTTGACACGATCGCGCGTCTTGTCTAGACTCGTTTAGACGTTCCAGGGAGGTTCGCATAATGGCAAAAACAGCAACGCTCACGATCCAGAAATGGGGAAACAGTCTGGCTGTCCGCATTCCTGCGGCAGTCGCGCGGTCGGCGCATTTCGAGGTGGATCAAGAGGTCGAGGTTTCTGGGGATGAGATTGGCGTGACGGTGCGCCCGGTGGGGCCGCGCAAGCTGACGCTCGAGGAGAAACTGGCGAAATTCGACCCCGTGAAGCATGGTGGCGAGGCGATGGCCACGGACCGCGTCGGTGCGGAGGTGTTCTGATGGCGGGAGCTTTGTGGGCGCCCGATCGCCGGGACATCATTTGGATCGACTGCAATCCCCGAGTGGGCCGCGAGATGAAGGATCTGCATCCTATGCTGGTCCTGTCGCCCAAGGTGTTCAACGAGCGGACGGGCATCGTCATAGGACTCCCGATGACGACCGCCGAATTTAACGACACGAACCCGTTTGCCATCAAGTTCAAAGGGCCGAAAAATGTCACAAGCTACGTGCTGGGCCATCAGCCGAAGTCGTTCGACTGGCGAGCGCGGGGCGCGAAAGCGCATCCTTGGAAGCGCGCGCCGGACGAGGTGTTCGCGGCTGCATGCGAGCAGTTGAATCAAATCATCGCGATTTGCGAATAGTTGCGGCAACGCCCGATCCTTTGCGGTGGTGGCCCGGTGGCTGTGGATGCCATACAGCGAAGGGCGCCGCGCGAGCCTCTGTGCATCCATTCCCAACGCAACGTCGACGGATCTGGCGATAGAATGCACCGATGAACACCTATGTCGCTCTCTTGCGCGCCGTGAACGTCGGCGGCACTGGCAAGCTCGCAATGTCCGAGCTGCGGGCGATGTGCGAATCCATCGGCTTTGCCAAGGTACGCACGTATATCGCAAGCGGCAACGTCGTCTTCGAAAGCAAGCTCTCCGAAACCGCGGTGAAGACGAAGCTGGAGCATTGCCTGGAGGCATACGCCGGCAAGCAGGTGGGCGTTATGATTCGAACCGGTGCGGAACTGGATGCGGTTCTTGCCGACAATCCTTTCCGATCGGCTGCGCCGAATCGAACGGTCGCTATCTTCCTGGATGCGCCGCCACCAGCTGACACCCTGGCCGGCGTGAGCGGCCAGCAGATGGAAGAGATCGCGCTCGGAAAGCGCGAGATCTACGTGCACTATGGAGATGGTATGGCGCACTCGAAGCTGAAGATCCTGGCCGCCAAGTCCGGAACCGCCCGCAACATGAATACCGTGGCAAAGCTCGCCGAATGGACGGCAGCGTAGACCAATCGTCCTACACTTGTTGATGGCATCGGGTCCTATCGTTGCACGCCGTCACGCAACGCCAAGTAAACGGGATCCCATCGCGGCAATCGATTAGCGCTCGCCCCGCGTATCGCTGCCCCCACCCGTGAAACTGTGCGTGGGGCACCTTACCCAGATCGCGCTGACGAATAGACGAGCGAGGCAATCGATGAGAGCAAACCCACCAGCGCACGCAGAGTTGCCCGGGCAAGTCGTACTCGTCTTTCAGGGTGGTGGCGCGTTGGGCGCGTATCAGCTTGGTGTCTATCAGGCGCTGGACGAAGCGGGCATACAGCCCGACTGGGTGATCGGCACCTCCATCGGCGCGATCAACGCAGCCTTGATCGCCGGAAATCCGCCGGAGCGCCGTTATCAACGGCTGGCGGAATTCTGGAACCAGGTGACCGACCGAACCCGCCTGGACGTATCCGTTGCTTGGCCGAGTTGGGACAAAATCTTTGCGAAATGGATGATCATCGGCGGCGGCATCGAGGGATTCTTCCAGCCCAATCCGGCATCCTGGCTCGGGCCGCTCGCCCGTCTCGGGGTAGATCGAGCGTCGTATTACATGATCGAGCCGTTGCGCGATACGCTTTCTTCGCTGGTCGACTTCGATCTGCTGAACGCCGGGCATCCGCGCCTGACCGTGGGCGCAGTTCACGCCTGCACGGGCGCGATGCGCTACTTCGATTCGCGCGATCAACGGCTGAATGCCGCGCACATCATGAGCTCGGGCGCGCTGCCGCCGGCGTTCCCGGCAGTGCGGATCGACGGAGAACCGTATTGGGACGGCGGCGTCTATTCCAACACCCCGGTCGAGGTGGTACTGGATGACAAGCCCCGCAAGAGTTCGGTCATCTTCTCGGTGCAGGTATGGAACCCGATCGGCCCGGAGCCGGAAAGCATATGGCAGATATCGGAACGGCAAAAGGACATCCAGTACGCCAGTCGCACCGATAGTCACATCGCGCGTCAGCAGCAGATTCACCGTCTGCGCCATGTGATCCGCGAACTGGTCAAGCGTCTGCCGGAAACCGAGCGCGCCGCGTCCGAAGTCCAGGAGCTTGCCGCCTGGGGGTGCCATACCACCATGCGCATGATCAAACTCGCTGCGCCTCGCCTGGATGGGGACGACCAGTTAAAGGATATCGATTTCACCCCCGATGGCATCGCTTCCCGACAGCGCGCGGGCTATGAAGCAGCAATGCGGGCCATTGCCGCGCGCCCGTGGGATGCACCGATGGACCCAGTCGAAGGATTGACGGTCTACAGCGCGGATGAAAACTAGCAGGTGAATGACGCGTTTGACGTTCGCCCGCATGGGGAGCCGGCGACATTGGCCCGTCTTTGCCGAGCGGCCACGCTTCGGAGACGGCCAGCACGACATTCTGTTCGAGCAAGGGCACGCTCGCGATTTGCTCGAGCAGCACGCCCACGCGATAGCAGAAGCCGCCGTTGAGCCGCCCGGCGTAGCCACGTACCGTCATTTACCTGCGCCGTTCTCTCTCTCGCAGCTGAGGACCAGGACGTCGCCGGATCGAGCTCCGGCGCTCAGGCTCGCCGTGTGTAATTCGGTGTCGCTGCACCGCCATTCAGCGCGGAAGTCGCGGCGGCAGGCTGGCTTCGCGTTGCGCGTAGCGGGGGGAAGAACGTAGCTGCAGGTTCGGCGGCCGTCGCATTGATGCGATAGCTCGAGCGTGGCGTTGCCGAGTGCCGTGCCGCAGTTTTGCCCATATGTGCCGGACACGATGGTTATCGGTCGAGCGTCGGTTGATTGGGCGGAAGTGCGAAGCGAGCTCGCGGGAGCGGGAGGCGTCGCGCCGCACGCCGACAGCGCCAAGCCGATGCAAGCCAACGCTCCAAGGAAAAAGGGGGTGGTCGAGTTCATGGCGAATGTCCTTTGTGGCCCACGAAGCCTCAGCATATTCTCCGCCCAATTCAACCTCTATGCTATGCTAACGATAGCATTCATCGGAAGGAAAAGGGGGAGTCGATGTCCGTACCATATAAGGTGGCGGTGTTGGTTGGAAGTCTGCGCAAGAAATCGTTCAACCGGATGCTGGCCTATGCGCTAGCGAAACTTGCGCGTCCCGCGCTCGCGTTGGAAATCGTCGAAATTGGCGCGCTGCCGTTCTATAACGACGACCTGGAGGCGGACGCGCCCGCTCCGTGGCTGGAGATACGCAACCGGTTGGCCAGCATGGATGCCATCCTGTTCGTGACACCTGAATACAACCGTTCGGTTCCGGCCGTGTTGAAGAATGCTGTCGATGTTCTTTCGCGACCGTTTGGATCGAGCGTTCTCAACGGTAAGCCGGCGGCGGTCGTGAGCGCCTCGCCGGGCGCCATGGGCGGATTCGGCGCCAGTCATCATCTCAGGCAGTCTTTGGTTTGTCTCGGGGTGAACGTGATGGCTACGCCGGAGGTATACGTTGGCAACGTGACCGCGCTCTTCGACGATAGCGGCGCTTTGAACCATGCCGCTACGACCGACTTCCTGAAGCGATTCGTGAGCGCCTTCGCCGCATGGATCGAGCGATTGTCGGCTGGCTAAACGATGCCGCGCTTCCTTTCTCCGTAACACGCGGCCGGCATGGGTCGCGTGGGAACGCTCGCCGAACCCCAGCCCGCAAAATTGCTATGGACACACTTCAATGTATGCGCGTCTTTGCGAAAGTCGCTTCGGAGGGGGGCTTCGCGGCGGCGGCACGCAAGCTCAACGTGACGACTTCCGTGGCATCGCGCGCCGTCTCGTCGCTGGAAAATCATCTGGGTTCTCGGCTGCTGTATAGAACCACGAGACACACGACGCTAACGGAAGCGGGCGAACGATATCTGCATCGATGCAGGCAGATTTTGGCGAACATCGACGAGGCGGAGGCGGAAGCGAACGCCGCTCGGCAGCACCCGTCGGGTTGTTTGCGCGTGCATGCGCTGTCGAGCTTCGGACATCATCTCGTCGTACCTGCCGTGCTGCGATATCAGGAGCAGTTCCCTTCTTTGCGGATCGAGCTGACGTTGTCCGGGACGGTGCCTGACATCTTGGCTGAAGGTTATGACGTATCGATCGTCGTCGCGCCCGGGCTACCCGATTCGGGGCTGATCAGCGTTCGGCTTGGAAGCACTTCGGGCGTCGTGTGCGCGTCGCCGCGCTACATTGCGGCTCATGGCGAGCCCGAGACGCCTGAGGACTTGCGTCGTCATTCCTGTCTGCAACTTGCCACGCCGGTGTTTCCGTTCAACAAGTGGGTCTTCGATAGCGCCGACGCACCCGTCGCCGTGGAGATCGGTGCGCCGCGTTATGCCGTCAACGTGATCGAGGCACTCGAGCCGGCAGTCAGGAGCGGTCTCGGAATCGGCATTTTGCCCGTCGCCGTTGCGCTGCCCGGCCTCACTTCGGGCGCCCTCGTCAGGGTTCTGCGCGGGTATGACGTGCAGCCCGTTCTCGTCCATGCGCTGTATCAATCGAGGCATTTCGTCGATGCGAAGATCCGCACATGGATCGCTTTCCTGCGCGAGGATCTGCCCGCGGCGTTCGAGGCCGACCATCGTGCGTTGGCGGCGATAGACCGCCCACGCTGACGATCCTCGAGCCGTGACCCTCGTGCAGTATTCGGCGCTAATCGGCACTTATGGCGCCGCGTCTTCGCGCCCGTGGCGGTGTTGCAAATCCTCGCGATGCCACCCGGGCATCGCTGCGGTTTGCGCCTTGCCACGAGCACGAATACGCAGGCCCATAAGCACCGCTTAGCACCGAACACTGCACTAGTCGCCGACGTACAGCGAGCCGGCGTTCTCGAGATAAAGCGATTTCGCAGGAGCGGCGGCACGCGAGCCCGCTTCGGTCGATCCTCCCGGCTTGCCGCCGTAGGTCGTCGCCTCCGCGTTGTTCGCCTGCACGCCTGCACGCGCCTCGGCTGCCTGCGGGTTGCCCGGATAGTCGATGTTGCTGCCGAGCGGCGAGTAGCCGGATTGCTCCAACCGAACGAGTTCGCTCTTGACCTGGGCGCGCGTGACCTGTGCCGGGCCCTGCGCTTGCGCGAGCGCAACGATCGGCGCCGTTGCGGCGATTGCAACGACGATGGTCTGCATCAGCATGTTCTTCATGGCTACCTCTGTATTGGACTGCGACATCCGTTGTCGATCTCGATCGATTGATTGCAACCGATGTAAGCAGTGTAGTGAGGCGAGCGATTAGGGTGAATACCTATGGCGGGGAATGCACCGTTGCCGGCGATGCGCGTAATGCGGGTAATGGCGATCGAGCGAAACAGGAGGGGCGCCCATCACGAGCCTATAAAAAAAGCCAGCTCGAATGAGCTGGCCGACGGGCGCATCGTCACGGGAGCGCGACTGCTGCGCCTGTACGGCGCTCCCGGGATAAGAGGCTAAGGAATGACGACGTAGTTGCTGAAGCCGCCATCGCGATCTTTGAGGCCGGAGATTGCCTCATTGACGCGCGACAGCGGGAATTTGCGGTGTTCGAGATATGAAAGGTCGAGGGCGCCCGTGCCGACCATATCCGCCATTTCTTGCCCTTGAGCCGTCGTGAACCAGTTCGAGCCGATCAAATGCACCTGCTCGTCCATCAGCCATTTGACGTCGATGGGAAGGTCCTCTGCCACGCCGCCGACGTTGACGACTTTGCCACCGCGTCTGACGCCCTTCATCGAATCGAGCATCGTCGAGGCAGGCGCCTTTGCGCCGAGCGCGCTGATGACGAAGTCGACGCCTTCGCCGCCCGTCAGCGACTTGGCCCAATCGCCCACCGATCCGTCGCCGAGTCTCATGACTTCGATGCGATCGGGTGCGATCGCCTTGATGCGCTGGAGCAGATGCTCGTCGCGCCCCGTGCCGAGAATGCGCGTGAGGCCCATCGCGAGGCCGAGCATCGTCGAAGCCACGCCGAGCGTGCCCGTGATGCCGTCGATCAACGCGACTTGGCCCGAGCCGGCGCCCGCATTCTTCAACGCGCCGTACGATGTGCCCAGATAGCCGAAGCGCCCCGCCTGCTCGAAGCTGAGGTTGTCCGGGATATTGACGAGCGCATATTCGGGCGCTGTCATGTACTCGCCGAAACCGCCGTAGGGATACAGATCGAAAATACGCTGACCGTCGCGGCTCGTACTGAAGTAGCCGTTGAGCGTGTAATAGCGGCATTCGCTGCGCCGGCCTGCCCGGCACGCTTTGCATGAACCGCAGGAGCGCAGCGGGCTCACATAGACGCGATCGCCGGGTTTCGCATTGATGACGGCTTCGCCGACTTCTTCGACGACACCGGCCGGGTCCAGCCCGAAAATCGCGGGAAACTTCGGCAGCGGCTGATGCGGAAACCACGTCGGCCAGTTGTTGATGACATTGGCCATGTTGGGCACGATGCCGCATGCCTTGACGCGCACGAGCACATCCGTCGGCCGCGGCTTCGGAACGGGAATCGTGTCGAGCGTCATTGGGGTGCCGAGTGCGTGCAGCCGCGCTGCAACCATTGTTCTTTCCATGTCTACCTCTATGCTTGTCAAATCGCCGTGCCTGTCTGTTCGTCTGCGCGAGCGCCGCGCGAGCCCATCGCGTCTCAACGATAGCCGTCTTCGAGTTCGATACCCAGCGCGCCCATGATGCGAACGCCCGAGTTGTACCAAGCGACGTTCAGCGCCAACTCGACGAGCTGACGTTCGTCGAGAAACGCCGCGACGCGTTGCCACGTTGCGTCACTGACGTCGACCTTCAGCGTCGATTCCTTGGCCACGGCCATCACTGCGCGTTCTTCTTCACTGAAAAGAGGCGACGTCTCGAACTCGGGAATGGCTTTCAATTGCTCGGCGCTGATGCCGGCCTTCAGGCCATGCGACTGATGATGCGCGACCTCGTATTCCGATCCCGTGCAGTGACCCACGGTAAGGATCGCCATTTCGCGCAGCTTGGGGCTGATCGACGAGCCGCGGATCGCGTTCGCGTAAGACAGGAATTGATCGAGGATATCCGGCGCGTGCGCGAGCGCGCGGAAGATATTCGCGGTCGGGACCTTGCGTTCGCGTTCGAGACGATCGAACAAGGTATCGTTGACGCCGACGAGATCGGAACGTTGAAGATATTTGACGCGTGCCATTTAATCGTTACCGGGTGTGAGTTCGGCCGAGAGCCGATTGGTTTTGGATGTAGGTTTCGAGCGTTTCGGGCTTGGGTTTGCTCGACGTTTCGACGATTTCGGCACCCTCGAATCGAGAGGCTTCGAAGTACCACCGGTGCGGTGCCGGCAGTCCCCAGCGCACGCTCGTGTTGAGCGAGGCGGCATCCCAGCGAACCGGCTCGACCTCGACGTCGATCGTTTGATAGTGGCCGTCGCACAATTCCACGCGGTGGCCGTCCGGATCGCGCAGGTAGACGAACAGCATTCCGCCCGGGCCATGGCGCCCGGGGCCTCGCTCGACTTCATGCGCATAGCCGTAAATGCCCGCTAAATCGCAGGCGGTGAAAATATTGTGCGATTCGGGCACGATGTACGCGAAGTGATGCATGCACGGCCCGTCGTTCTGCACGATGGCCAAATCGAGGCAGGTACCCTTGCGATACATGAACGCGCCGAGCAGCGTTTCGCCATGCGCCAGGTATTCTGAATTGCGAAAACCGAGCTTGCTGTAGAACTCGCACGACTTGTACGTATCGGGCGAAAAGATTTGATAGTGGTCGATGCGTTGGGCGTGCGCGCCCTTGAATTTATCGCGGTCGAGATAGAGGCGCGGACGCGTTTCCATCTGCGCGCAGAGCTCGATTTTCGTGCCGAACGGGTCTTCGACGTGCAGCGTCCGCCCTTGGTGGGCGACGTCGACCCATTGCACCGGCAACCCTTGTTCCTCGAAGAACGCATAGGCGAGGTCGAGGTCCTCGTCGAGAAAGACGCGAAAGCCGATGCGCTTGCAGGTGGATGCGGCGTCCTTCGACTGAATCAGCACGAGACTATGGTGGCAAGCCTCGGACAATCCGCGCAAATAACAGATGTCGCTGGTTTCCTCCGTGACGACGAGGCCGACGATGTCCACATAGAACTCGCGGCTTTTCGCCAGATCGGCGACGTTCAATACGATGTGGCTCGCACGCGTGATGTTGAACGGCGGCTTGAGATTGACGGTGGGTAGCATGGATGTCCTCGTTGAAGGGTCGTGCAAGCAGATCGTGCAAATGGTAGCTAACGTTAGCACTGACGGCCGGTGCCGCCGGCGGCGAGTGCCGACGCGCGATAAAACGGCAGCGCCGCCCACCCGCTGAAAAGCGCCTGTTTTCCGAGGGCTTCTTCGATGCGCAGCACCTCGTTCCATTTCGCCATGCGCTCGGAGCGTGAGAACGAGCCGACCTTGAGCTGGCCGGCGTTCCAGCCGACGGCCAAATGCGCGATCGTCACGTCTTCCGTCTCACCCGAGCGTGCGGAGACGATCGTGCCGAATCCGGACTTTTCCCCCGCGCGCAACGCGGCGTGCGCCTCGCTGACGGTGCCCGCCTGGTTGGGCTTGATCAGCACCGCGTTGACCGCGCCCGACGATGCGGCCGCCTCCACACGCGCAGCGTTCGTCACCAGAAAGTCGTCGCCGATGATCTGGCAGCGGGAGCCATAGGTCTGCGTGAACTGGCGAAAGCCGAGTTCGTCGTCTTCGGCCAGCGGGTCCTCGATCGAAACGATGGGGTAGGCGTCCAGCCAGCGTCCGAGCATGTCGATCAATTGAGCGGTGTCGAGCGTTCGTCCGTCGAGCGCAAGCGTATAGCGTCCATCGCGGCCGAATTCCGATGCGGCGATGTCGAGCGAGATACCGACGTCCTTGCCAGGGCGTAGCCCGGTGTCCGAAATCGCGCGGGTCAATGCTTCGAGCGCTTCTTCGTTGCTGTCGAATGCGGGCCAGTACCCGCCTTCGTCGGCGACACCCTGCAGTTTGTCGGCTTGCTTCATGAGGGCGCCCGCGGCGCGATAGACCTCGGCGGTCCATTCGAGGGCTTCGCTGAAGCTGCCCGCCGATGGACACATCACCATGAAATCCTGAACGTCGACGCGGCGGGCCGCATGCGCGCCGCCGCCGAAGATCTGGATTTCGGGCAGCGGCATGCGCACGGGGCCGTCGCCGGCCAGATAGCGCCAGAGCGGTTGCCCGCTGCTGGCGGCTGCCGCATGCAGCACGGCCATCGAAGTCGCGACGACCGCATTGCCACCGAGACGGCTCAGATTCGGCGTGCCGTCGAGCTCGATGAGCGCCGCATCGATACCCGCTTGATCGTAGGCATCTTTTGCGCGAAGCGCGCTCGCGATCGGTCCGTTGACGCCGGCCAAGGCATTCGTCACATCGAGCCCGCCGAAGGCGTTGCCGCCATCGCGCAGATCGACGGCTTCGCCGGTGCCCATGGAGGCGCCGGCGGGTGCGATGGCGCGACCGCTGACGCCGTTGGCCAGCGTGACTTCGACTTCGACGGTCGGTCGCCCGCGAGAATCCCAGACGCGGCGCCCGTGCAGGTTGGCGATCGTTGCATCAGTCATAAGTTTTTCTCTTGATGTCTTTGTATATGCCTTCGAGGCGAAGTATTCGGCGCCCGCGCGAGCGCCGATCAAATGATCGAATGAAATGGGGTAAGCGGCCCGTAGTCGCATGCGCGTTCAGGGCGCCGCGTCTTTGGCCGCGCCGATCAAGACGAACGCGAGCGTCGCGGAGCGTTCGCTTTTGTTGCGCCAAGCATGGCGGGTGCCGTTTTGAACGACGACGTCATGCCTGCGCAGCAGTTCGGCGCGCCCGTCGTCGAGTTCGAGCCAAATCTCGCCGTCGAGCACGATGCCGTAGTCGATCGTCGGCGTGGTATGCATGCCGTCGGCTTCGAACAATTCGGCGAGGCCCGGGCTGATGGCGAGATTTTCAGCCGCGGCCGCGGCCGGATCGAAACCGGGTGCACCGAAGACGCGGTCCGGCGGAAACGTCACCACCAGAAAGCGGGTGCCCGATCGCGGCGGCACGATGCTCGTGACGGACAAGGTCGGATCGGTGCCGTCGGACGGCAGCGCAGGGGCAGGGTCCGTGGCCCAGATGAGCCTGGACATCATGCCCGGAACGTGCAGGAATGCATCGGAACGGGGTGCGACGCCGTCGTGCGCCACCATCGATGCGCCGGTTTCGTCATGTCCCGTGACGACGCGGCGTATCGCCAGCGGCACGCCGTCCAAGGCCGGCAGATTCGATTCGTTCACGGCCGTTCCCCCGAGGTAAGACGGACAAGTACCTGGGGCGCAAGGGCAGGCCCGCCCGAAGGGCTGCCTTCGGCACGACGGATTGGCTGCATGGCTCGTCTCCTTGTTTGCTAACGTTTGCACAAATTCTGGCAGAGCGTCATTCGATCTGTCAATAGCGGAAATACGCGCATTCTGTCGCACGAGGCGGATTGACCTCGTGCCTCCGTACTGCTAACGTTAGCAAAACCATGACCCTGGAGAGTGTCGATGTCGTCCGAGAAGATTGTTCGCTATGCGCTCGACGGAGCGACCTACTACGGCGTGGTGTCCGAAGACGCCACGATCGCGCGCTTGGCCGGTTCGCCGTTCGACGGCCTCGCGCGAAGCGGCGAGCGTGATCTATTGAGTCGTGCGCGTCTGTTGGCGCCGGTCGAGCATCCGAGAATCTTCGGTCTCGGCTACAACTACAAGGCGCATTCGAACGAAGTCGGCAAGCCGGTTCCGGATCTGCCCGTGCTGTTCATGAAGCCGAGCACCGCGGTGATCGGCCCGGACGAGTCGATCGTGTATCCCTCCGATGGAGAGATCGTGCATTTCGAAGGCGAACTGTGCGTCGTCATCGGCAAAGTTGCCCGGCATGTGACGGAAGCTCGGGCGCTCGACTACGTATTCGGCTACACATGCGGCAACGATGTCAGCGATAGAGTCCTGCAACGGCGAGAAAGCGCGTTCGGATGTCTCTTCGCGGGCAAGGGCTACGATACGTTCGCGCCGCTCGGCCCCGCTATCGTCACGGGGCTCGATCCGTCGAATGTACCGATCGTCACGCGTGTGAACGGGCAGGTGCGTCAGAACGGCAATTCGGCGGACCTTTTGTTTCCGGTGCCGTACCTCGTCGCCTATCTGAGCCGATATCTCACGCTGCTGCCGGGCGACGTCATCATGACCGGCACGCCGGCCGGCGTGGGGCCGATTCAGGTCGGCGACACCATCGAAATCGACATTGCGCCGATCGGCGTGTTGCGCAACAGCGTCGTGGCCGAGGCGTCGACGCACGGTCGAAGCGATTGACGTCGCGAACCGGGGGCTCACGTCTACGTGTGCGGGCCCGCCGGCTTCATGGAATGGGTGTGCTTTCCGGCGCAAGCGCACGCGGCTGGCCCGACGGCCGGATCGGGCTGGTTTCGGCCTGGCGCGCGTCCTCGACTTCGCGCTGTGCAGCCTAGTCATCGGCGGCTGCGCCGCGGTGTTTCTCCTCGAAACGGCGCCTCGTCGGCGCGCGGTGCTGACTCCGGGTCAAACGACCATCTGACCTTTCCGGGTAGGCATCGCTCGGCCTCGCAGCATCGGGCCGAGCCACGCGCGGGTTCCGATCGCATCGCCTCGCTGCGCACATTGGCTAGCGCCGGGCGGTGATCCTCCGGCGTTCCTCGCGCGTCCGGAAATGCGATTCGCGGATCGTCAAGCCGTTTCTGTTTCACACGAAAAAATCCAATTGGGTTGCATTCAACCCGAGTGTGTCGCCCAGCGCCGATTTGGCGCTGTGGCGGCGTATTGCCTTTGCGTTCTCGGATTCAATGTTTTTCCACTATCGCTGACATCAGGCAGCGATTTTTTAAGACGTTAATTAAATAAAAGGAAGACAAGTGAGACAAAGATGCATGGCCGTTGTTTTTTTGAGTGGCGTGGCATTGAATGGACACGCGCAAAGCAGCGTCACGTTGTACGGTCGTATCGACAACGGGATACGGTACGAGAGTGGTTTGCCGACCGGGCACCTCTTCACCGCATCGAGCGGGGACTGGGGGTGCTCCTGGTTTGGGCTGCGCGGCACGGAGGATCTAGGCGGCGGAACCTGGGCGATATTCAATCTCGAAGGACAGCTCGACACGATGACCGGCGCATCGGAGGGCGCCTTGTTCGGCCGTCATGCGACCGTGGGGCTCGCCAACGATCGCTTCGGTACGTTCAAGCTCGGCAACCTGGGCGCGGGCGAGCTTTCGCAGGACAGCTGGCCCGTCGATCCTCAAATGATGCAACGCTACTCGATCGAAACCTTGGTTCGCGCCCGCAATTGGGCAAGCGCATCGAACGGCTTCGAGTATCAGACGCCGACATGGGGCGGCTTTTCGCTCAAAGGCCAGTACGACCTGACCAACAATACGGGTTGGAACAGCGCATCGTCGGCGACGGGCCAGGGCCGCTCCGATGGCATCGAGATGATCTATCAGTTCGCGAACGCGGGCGGGCGCGTGATCTATGACGAGATTCGCGGCGCCGACGGCTCGTTCAACGACGTCTATGCCCGCTCGCGGTCTCTTCAGGCAGCCGGCGCGTATTCGTTCGGGCCGGTGCGAGTGTACGCCGGCTATCAGCATCTGAGCGCGCCGAATGCAACCGATGCCAGCGTCGGCGTGGCATCGAGTACGCAGCCGGCGGGCGTCTCCGCGCCCACGCAAGTGGACCACGAATGGATCGGCGCGGCCTGGAGGGTGACGCCCGCAACGGGGATCACGGCGGCGGTCTATCATGCGAACGCCAATCACGGCAACGGCAACGCAACGCTCTATACGCTCGGCGGTACATACGACCTGTCGAAGCGCACCTTTTTATACGCGGAGATGGGCTACGTTCGTAACAGCGCGACTTCCAACATCAGCTTGAGCGACGGGCCATACGGCAACAACGACTACGATCCCGCGACCAATACGGCGTCGAACGGCAATCCCAACTACGGGCACGCCCAAGCGGGGGCGTTCGTCGGGGTGATGACCGCGTTCTAAAGCGGCCGCTTTCCTAGCGCCTCGCCGCTCCCGTGGAGCGGCGACGTACTTCCCCGCACGAGGCGGCGCATGGCGCTGCGAGCGAAAGACTTCGACGCAGGCGTGCCGAGCGCCTCGATCCCTTGGGCGCCGTCGACGCCGGCGAGCGCGGCCTGAAACCCTTCGACGCGCGAACGTCCGGTAGGAAGCTGCGCCGAGCTGCTGATATAAGCGATTCGCCGATGCCCGAGTTCGAGCAGGTGCTTCGCCGCTTGATACAGCGCTTGGACGTCGAATCGGGGTGCGGCTGAGCGCTCGGGACCGACGGTGGAGCGCGAGATGTCCAGTCGCAGGGCAATATCCTTGATCGTGACCGGGCCGCTCGCCGAATGCTTTGCCGATCGCCGCATCGTCACGATGCGCGCGCCCCCCGCGCCGCGCCCGAAAGCTTGAACGATTCGACCAGTTTCGCCAATTTTCCGGCTTCTTCCTGCATGCGGCGAGACTCGAGTCCGGCTTGATCCACGAGTTTCGCGTTGCGCTCGGTCGTATGCTCGACCTGCGCCAGCGCTTCGTTCACCTGCACGATGCCGTCGCTTTGCGAACTGCTGGCCGTCGATATGTCGCTCAGCACCATCGCCACGCGTTCGACGGCGGCGACGATGTCCGTCATCGTCTCGCCTGCATCGGTCACGTGCCGGCCGCCGGCATCGACCCGCTCGGCCGCATCGCCGATCAAGGATTTGATTTCCTTCGCCGCATCCGCGCAGCGTCGCGCCAAATTGCGCACTTCCTCGGCGACGACGGCGAAACCGCGGCCTTGCACGCCGGCGCGCGCCGCTTCCACGGCCGCGTTCAGCGCGAGGATGTTCGTCTGAAATGCGATGCTGTCGATCACGCCGATGATGTCGACGATTTTGTGCGAACTGTCTTCGATCGACTTCATCGTCTCGATCACTTTGCCGACGGCCAGCCTACCTTTTGCCGCAACGCTCGACGTCGTCGTGGACAACACCTCCGCTTCACGCGCGCTTTCCGAATTTTCGGCCACCGTCGCCGTGAGTCTCTCCATGGAGGCGGCGATCTGCGTCAATGAGGCGGCTTGCGCTTCCGTTCTGACGGCGAGATCGGCGTTGCCCGATGCGATCTGCGCGACGCCGTTGCCGACCAGCGCCGTGGTTTCCTTTATCTGCGAGACGAGCAGCTTCAGATTGATTTGGAGAATGCGCAGCGCGTGCCGGATCCGCGCGGCCTCGTCGTCGCCGTGCGCTTCGATCGTTTGCGACAAATTGCCTTCGCCCAGCGCGTCGATATGGTCCTTGAGCCGTGCGAACGGTCCGGTTACACCCTGGCGAAACAATAGCGAGGCCAGCAAGCAGCAAACGATTCCGGCGACCGACGACCCGATGGCCCAGCGGCTCGCGCCGCCGCCCTCATGCGCAAGGACGGCCAAGTTGCCGGCGAAGAGAACGATCGTCAGGGCCATGAGCGCGTTCATCTTCCTCGAGACGGAAAACCGCCTTTCGGCGCGCAGGCGCCGGAAGATGGATCGCCTGACGAGTCGGCCTTGGTCGACGTCGATTTCGGCGCTGCCGCTCTTCATCGCGGCATACGCCTCGCTCGCCAAGCGAATCTTCTCCGGGGAGGCTTTCGCGCGAATCGTAATGTAGCCGGCGATACGGCGATTCACATAGATCGGCGCCGCCGTCATCTCGACCCAGAAGTGATCGCCGTTCTTGCGAAGGCCTTTCGCGACCCCCGTCCACGTGCGATTCGACCGCACGGTGCGCAGGAAATCCTCGAACACCTGATGCGGCGTGTCGGGGTGGGCAAGCAGGCTTTGCGGCGCGCCGAGCAGTTCGCTTTCGGCGTAGCCGCTCACCGAAATGAAATCGCGATTGGCGTAGGTGATCTTGCCGTCGAGATTGCCTTTCGAAATCATGGCGATCGAATCGTCGAGCACGTATTCGATGCCGCTGGCTGTTCTGTCAGTGTGCATGGCCGCCGGTCTCCGTAATTATTGTTCGTCGATGCGCCGCGTGCCGAGCGCGACGCCTACCTTGACGGCATATAGCGACCGATGCCCTCGACCCATGCCGCCGCCACTTGGTAAAGATGGTCGACGGGTTCATGCAACAGCGGAACGGCGACCGAGCGGACCTGGTCGCGCAGCCGGTCGTCGGTCAGATACTCCACCGGTGATTTGCCGTCCACGCGCGCGAGCAGCAGGGCCGGCAGCAGCGCGGCCGCGCGCGCTTCGAGGCTTGCACGCAATTCCCAGTCCGCTTCGTCGAAGTACGCTTCGGTCAGCGCCTTGAATGAGATGATCAAGGCGTCGACCTTGTCGGGTCGCACGAGGCACTTGAGCAGCAGGTGATTGAGGCAGAACGCAAGATCGAACGCCGGATCGCCGAACCACGCGCATTCCGCATCGAGCAGCACGGGACCGTTGGGGCCGATGAGAATGTTCTTCGGACTCACGTCGCCATGGACGAGGGCCGTGCGTATCGAGGCAGTACGAAGTGCGAGCGTTCCCAGCCTGTGCGCCAGTGTCGGGTGCCGCGCGGACATCGCGATGAGGTAGGGGTCGAGACGCAGCGCACGGAAATTCTCCCCGGTGTCGAAAGCATCGGCGAGCTCGCTGCTGTCCGCGCTCGCGCTGTGCAAGCTGCCGATCAAACGGCCGACGGCCTTCGCGGTCTCGATCTCCACTTCGCCCGCCATCAGCTGCTGCTTCCAAACCGGATGCTCGGCGGGGGAGAGGAAGGACATCGCGAACACCCCGAGCACCGGGTCGTGCGCCAGCGGCATGGGCACGTTCTCGGGGCAGTGCTGCGCGGCGAATTGTATCCACGCCCATTCATAGGCGTTGCGCGAAACGGGCGCTTCCCATTGCGCGGAAACCTTCAAGGTGGAAAGCGCACGCTTGACGCACAGCGATCGTCCGGGTAGCTCGACACGCCAAATGTCGGACGATACGCCGCCCGTCAAAGCGTGCCAGGACGCAGGTTCATTCGCGGCCGCGAGCCGATGCTCGATGAGAAAGGCGTCGAGGCGCGGGTCGGGGCAATTTCGTTCGTTCATCGTGAGACGGCAGTGGTGGAAAATCGAAACGGCACGCTTGCCGTCAAACCTTACGCAAGTTGCAGGGGTTGCGCGGCGCCTCGCCGCGTAGGACACGGACGACTTCCTGCGCCGCGCGCTCGCGCAATTCCAGCAGCGAAGCATCGGATGAAAACGCCACATGAGGGGTCAGCAGCGCGCCGGGCTGCTCGAGCAAGCGTGCGGGAACGGCGGGCTCCGATTCCAGTACGTCGAGGGCGGCGCCGGAGAGTCGACCGCTTTCGAGCGCCTCGATAACGGCGTCCGTATCCACGATCGCGCCGCGGCTCACGTTGACGAGCAGGCCGCCGGGCCGCATGCGCGCGATCCGCTCGCGATTGACGAGGTGATGCGTGCCGTCGGTCAGCGGCGCGTGCACGACGACGATGTCGCTTTGCGCAAACAATTCGTCGAGGGTGACGGCTTGCACCCCGTCGGCATTGGCGGGCATGTATGGATCGTGCGCCAGCACGCGGCATCCGAAGGCGGCGAACTTGCGTGCCGTCGCGCGCCCGATACGTCCGTACCCGATCAGTCCGCAGGTCAGCGACGATAAGCGGCGCAGATTCGCGTCCGCCGGCGACCACCGTCCCGCGCGCACCTCGCGGTCGAATGCGACAAGGCCACGGGTCCAGGCCAACGCGAAACCGACTGCATGATCGGAGACTTCCTCGACGCAGTAGTCCGGCACGTTCGTCACGAGAACGTTTCGCGCGGTTGCCGTCTGAACGGCGATGTTGTCGAGCCCGACACCGAGCCTCGCGACGATTTTCAGATTCGGTGCGGCGGCGATCGCATCTGCCGATACTTGCGCCCAGCACGTCAAGATGCCGGCGGGCCGATGCTCGCGCACGAGGGCTTCGATCGATGAGGCAGAGGCCGGCGATGCGGGCCCGCTGACCAGCCGAAAGCCCGACGATTCGACGATGGCGCGCTCGACGCTGTCGTCGGGCCACGCGTAGTCGGTGAGAAGAACGGTGTCGCTCATGAATGACCTTGTTCATGTGAATCGAGAAATGTGCTCAAACGTTAGCACGAGAAACGATGCCTGCCAAGACGGCCGGCGACACAGTCGACCAGGCAATTCGCTGCGGCCCTGCCCGCAATGGGCTTCGAGATGGGCTATCGAAAACCCCAATGTCGTAAGCTGAGCAGTCGAAATATTCTCCGTCTCAGTGCTAACGTTAGCGCGAACCGAGATCCAAGTGTGACGCATTCGATCGCACCCGACGACACGGACAACAACCAGGAGACAAGGAATGAAGCGGCAACTCGCACTCGCGGTCGGAGGCTGTCTTTGCGCAGCGGCTCATGCTCAAAGTTCGGTCACGCTGTACGGCCTGATCGACAACGGCATTTCGTATGTCAGCAATCAGCGGGGCCATAGCGCTGTATTGGCGTCGACCGGGAATATCGTCGGCGATCGATGGGGGTTGACCGGCAGCGAAGATCTCGGTGGCGGATTGAAGGCCAACTTCAAGCTCGAAAACGGCTTCACGGGCACGAACGGCACGTTGCAGCAAGGCGGACGCTTGTTCGGCCGGCAAGCATGGGTCGGTATGTCCAACCCCTGGGGCGCCGTCACGCTGGGCCGCCAGTACGACTCCGTGGTCGACTATCTCGCGCCGCGCAGCTTGGCGCAAAGCTTCGTGGGTGGGCTCGAATTCATGCACCCCATGGACAACGACAACTTCGGCGACTTCTTCCGGCTCGACAATGCCGTCAAATTCGCGAGCACGGATTACAAAGGCCTGAAATTCGGTGGGCTGTATGCGTTCTCCAATAAGGCGGGCGGTTTTGCGGACAATCGCGCATTCAGCGCGGGGGCGACGTACGAGAGAGGGCCCATCACGGTCAGCGCGGCATACATGCGCATCGACAAGCCGGGGGATGGCGCCGCGGGCGCGCTCGACGGGTCGTCGACCTCGGGTGATGCGACGTTCCATGCGGGGACGCAGCAGGTCTGGGGCGTCGGGGCCGGCTATACGATCGGACCGGCCATTCTAGGCCTCGTTTGGAGCCATTCGCACTACGGCGCGGCGAGCGCGGTCTATCGCGGCAGCACGCTGGCCCCCGCAGCAACGGGCTCGCCTACCGATCTGACGTTCGACAATTACGAAGCGAACATCCGGTATCTGATCAATCCGGCGTGGGTGGTCGCGGCATCGTACACGTTCACCAATGGAAGCTATTCCAATGCCTCGGTTCATGCGAAGCCGCGCTGGAATCAGTTCAATCTGATGACGGCCTATTCGTTGTCCAAGCGCACCGACCTTTATTTGATGGGCGAGTACCAGACCGTCAGCGGCGCGGGCTCGACGATATTCAACGGCGCGTTCATCGGCAGCAGCGGCGGCCCTTCGTCGACGAACCATCAATTCCTGACGAGCGTCGGCCTGCGGCACAAATTCTAAGCCGCGGCGCGGGGCAAGCCGGCTGGATTGCCGGCCTGCCTCGCGACCCAGTCGCGAAACCGGCCCAGCGCCGCGTTTTCCGCCTTCTCTTCCGGAAAGATCAGGTAATACGATCGGCTGCTCGGGTGTTCGTGCGAGGACACTTGCACGAGCGCGCCGCTTTTCAATTCGTCCTCCACGAGCAAGCGCGGCATGAGCGCAATGCCCATTCCTTGCTTCGCCGCTTCCGCGACCATCGAGAAGAGTTCGAGCCGCGGTCCCGCCATATCGCCTTCGACCTCCATGTTCTGGGACGCGAACCACTCGCGCCATGCGTACGGCCGCGTGCTTTGCTGCAGCAGCGTGTAGCGCTTCCAGTCGTTTCGCTTCAGTGCGCCGCGCGCTGCAAGGAGCGCCGGGCTGCATACCGCGACCAGGGTTTCCCCCATCAGCCGCAACCCGTCCGTGCCGGGCCAAATACCGGGCCCAGCGTGAATGGCCGCGTCGAATTCGGTACCTTCGAATAGGAAAGGACGCGTCTGCGAGGTCAGGTTCACCGTGATGTCCGGATGCGCCTCATGGAACATCGGCAAGCGCGGCAACAGCCATTTCGTGGCAAACGTCGGCACCACGGCGAGTTCGAGCGTCGCGCCTTGTCCGCCGCGAGCCATGAGTTCGAGCGTATCGCGTTCGAAATCGTTCAGACGCGCAACGACCCTTCGGCTATAGGCCACCCCGGCTTCGGTCAATGCCACGCCGCGACGGCTGCGGCGAAACAGCTTCACCCCCAGGAAATCTTCCAAGGTACCGATCTGCCGGCATATCGCGCTTTGCGTGACGGCCAGTTCGTCCGCCGCTTTGGTGAAGCTCTGGTGCCGTGCAGCCGATTCGAAGGCGCAGAGCGCACCCGTGGAGGGAATCTTCCTACGCATGACGGTGGGTCTCCGGTTTCTGCGACAACGAGTGAGATTTTCGCACAGATCAGTGCGAACAAATCGTTTGTGCGTGACCCATGCTGTGATTAAAGTGGCTCTCATCTCACTTCTTTCGAGTTCGAAATGCGTGCACAGCACAAGTCAGTCAGCTTCAAATGGGACGATCCGTTGCTGCTCGACCAGCAACTGACGGACGAAGAGCGCATGGTGCAGGAATCGGCGCGCGCCTACTGCCAGGAACGACTGGCGCCGCGCGTGCTCGATGCGTTTCGGCGCGAGCATACCGACGTCGAAATTTTTCGCGAGATGGGCGAGCTTGGCTTGCTTGGTGTGACGATTCCCGAGGCGTATGGCGGTTCCGGGTTGAACTACGTCAGCTACGGGCTCGCGGCGCGCGAAGTCGAGCGCGTGGACTCCGGGTACCGCTCGATGATGAGCGTGCAGTCCTCGCTCGTGATGGTCCCGATCAATGAATTCGGCAGCGAGGCGGTCAAAAACAAATATTTGCCGAAACTCGCGCGCGGCGAATGGATCGGATGCTTCGGACTGACCGAACCGGATCACGGCTCCGACCCGGGCAGCATGGCCACGCGCGCGAAGCGCGTCGATGGCGGCTATTTGCTGACGGGCAGCAAGATGTGGATCACGAACAGCCCGATCGCCGATGTCTTCGTCGTATGGGCGAAGGACGACGAGGGGGCGATCCGCGGCTTCGTGCTCGAAAAAGGTTGGAAAGGATTGTCCGCTCCGGCCGTTCATGGGAAGGTCGGCCTGCGTGCGTCGATCACGGGCGAAATCGTCATGGATGAAGTGTTCTGCCCGGAAGACAACGCGTTCGAGCACGTGCGAGGACTCAAGGGGCCGTTCACGTGTCTGAACAGCGCGCGATACGGCATTGCATGGGGCGCGCTCGGCGCGGCGGAAGATTGCTGGCATCGTGCGCGGCAATACGTGCTCGATCGCAATCAGTTCGGCAAGCCGCTCGCGGCGAACCAACTGATCCAAAAAAAGCTCGCCGACATGCAAACGGAAATCACGCTCGGCCTGCAAGGCTGCCTGCGGCTTGGCCGGATGAAGGACGAAGGCACGGCAGCCGTCGAAATCACGTCGATCATGAAGCGCAACTCCTGCGGCAAGGCGCTCGATATCGCCCGTCAGGCGCGCGACATGCTGGGCGGAAACGGCATCAGCGACGAATTCGGAATCGCGCGGCACCTCGTGAACCTGGAGGTGGTCAACACCTACGAAGGCACGCACGACATTCATGCGCTCATTCTCGGGCGCGCCATGACCGGCATCGCGGCGTTCTAAGCGACTATGAACGACTTCAAACAAGGCGCGCTGTCCGGCCTGCGGGTGCTCGATCTGTCGCGCGTGCTCGCCGGACCCTGGGCGAGTCAGTTGTTGGCCGATCTGGGGGCGGACGTCGTCAAGGTCGAGCGTCCGGGCACGGGCGACGATACGCGCGCGTGGGGGCCGCCCTGGCTTGACGACATCGATGGCAAGCCTACCGGCGAATCCGCGTACTACCTGAGCGCCAACCGCAACAAGCGATCGGTGACGATCGACATGGCGCAGGCCGACGGCCAGGCGCTGATCCGGCAGCTTGCCGGCAAGGCCGATATCGTCATCGAGAACTTCAAGGTCGGTGGCTTGGCCCGATACGGGCTGGACTATGCGAGCCTGGAGGCGATCAATCCGCGGCTCATCTACTGCTCGATCACCGGCTTCGGGCAAACCGGCCCCTATGCGCCGCGCGCCGGTTATGACTTTCTGATTCAAGGCATGGGCGGATTGATGAGCCTGACCGGACGGCCCGACGGCTTGCCGGGCGAGGGTCCGATGAAGGTCGGCGTGGCGCTGACCGACGTCATGACGGGGCTCTATTCGACCGTGGCCGTTCTTGCCGCGTTGGCACATCGCGAGCGCTCGGGCCGGGGCCAGCATATCGACCTCGCGCTGCTCGACGTGCAAATCGCGTCGCTGGCGAATCAGGCGGCCAACTACCTCGTCGGCGGCGACGTGCCTCGACGGATGGGCAACGCGCATCCGAACATCGTGCCGTACCAGGACTTCCCGACGGCGGACGGCTACATGATCATCGCCGTGGGCAACGATTCGCAGTTCGCGAGTCTGTGCGAGGCGATCGACCGGCCGCAGTGGGCGCGCGATGCGCGCTTTCGCACCAACCCGCAGCGTGTGAAGCATCGAGACGAGCTCGTCGAATCGTTGCGCGGCATCACGCTCACGCGCACGACCGCGCAATGGGTGTCCATGCTGGAAGCGCGCGGCGTACCGTGCGGCCCCATCAATCGAATGGACCAAGTGTTCGCCGATCCGCAAGTGCAAGCACGCGCGATGCGCTTGGAGATGAGCCATCCCGTCGCGGGAAAGGTGCCGCTCGTGGCCAATCCCATACGAATGTCGGAGACGCCCGTCCAGTACCGGCATGCCCCGCCGACGCTCGGCGAACATACCGAGGCCGTGCTCGGCGAATGGCTCGCGCTCGATGCGGCGCAGCTCGCCGCCTTGCATGACAGAGGCGTCGTTTAACCGACATTTCATCAGGGAAATCCAATCATGAAAATTCTGGTGCCGGTCAAGCGCGTGGTCGATTTCAACGTGAAGGTTCGCGTGAAGTCGGATGGCACGGGCGTCGATATTGCGAACGCGAAGATGTCGATGAACCCGTTCGACGAAAT